>Ga0209960_1001553_pt1 | contig 29106 bp, 15 predicted proteins | sample ThiBiot_500_plan_2_FD_183947 | JGI IMG/M metagenome (GOLD analysis project Ga0209960, IMG submission 183947) | Wastewater bioreactor microbial communities from Cape Town, South Africa - Thiocy_expt_500_plan (SPAdes) | ecosystem: Engineered > Bioreactor > Thiocyanate-remediating >... | reverse complement strand
CGATATCCATGTTTCATTTTCTTGAATCCATTTATCAACACGACGGTTTTTGTCTCCATTGTCAACATAAATATCCCCGTCCATTGTTGCAAATAGAGAATATGGGCTTGATAAATTACCAGAAATAGTTTTTGTTGGATTAAGATCATTTTCATTTTGCCAAATAAGAATTTCACCAGTTTCGTAATTGGGTAGGTAAATTGAGTTATTCGAATTGACAAAAACACCGACCGGTAGTGTGCCAACAAGACTTTGATTGGCAAAAGTCGTTGCATTCGAATTCCAAGTCGCATTGATTCGAAATCTCGGTTGATTAAACGAAACAATTGCAAAAGTAAAATATTGTTGTTGATAGATGAACAAACCAATCCAAATCCGAAGAAACATTTCAAATGAAAAGATTTTTTTATTTTGTCACGTCATTAAATATCATCAATCAACAAATGTGTTTTCTATGTAAATTTTACAAGAATTTAATCTCTCATATTAGACAGTAATATAATCAAATATAAAGTGTAACTTCGATAAAAAGAATCATTCCTCTTGTTGAATCGACAATAGTGATTAGAATATCCCGTTTGTTTTCTGTCTCATCAAAAGATACTAACATTGATCATGAATAATCAAAATGCCGATGATTTATAATATAGCTGATAAATTTCATTCAATTCGAATGGAATTTACAAAAAAAATACATTCAGACTACTAACTTTCTTTTTTTTTTTAAGATACTCGTTGAGAAAATCTTTGCCGTTCGAGTTGAAAAACAATGCGATCATGAAGTAAATCACATTTCGACTAAATTATGAAAATCAAGATTGAATGTTTAAAAAGAAAACCTATTTTCTATTCATCAAAAGAGTGCAACGAAATAATATTCAATAGTTGTTCTAATTGTTCGGGCAGTTCTCTCGATTAGATGAAACTTATATATGTGAATAGTGCAACTAAACACTGATTTTTATATGTTCTGAAAGAGAGTAATGACTGTGCCAAGAACAAACAAATCGAAGAATTAAGAAGATGATCAATGAAGCAGAATGAATTAATGAAGAAAGAAAAGAAACACTCAATGATAGAGAGAAGTTCATCGTTCACCGAGATTTGTAATGCTAATCGAGTTACATTGTTTAAATCTGAAGCAACAGATTGACTTATCGTTATATGATCTCATTTCCATTACCTTTCTCATGAATTCTTTGTTAGATTTATATGTGCAAGATGTTCTTTCTATTCGTATAGCTTTTATCTTATCAATAAAATATTGATTGTATACTTGGAGTAAACAATCAAACCAAACTCATTGTCAACTCAATAGTCAACAATTCAGCAAACTAATCATCATCAGCATTTTTTCGTTACAATGACCTTGAATCTGTCAATATTCTTCATCAATTCAATAACCGTTTCTATTTCGTCACGTTCGTTTGTTTATTTTTTTTATTTAATTCCAAATGTTTATAAATTTAGCCAATATCATTTATTGGCACAAAGAGCATTTTGAAATACGTGTAAATCTTGATTTCAAGTCGAATATTTTGAGAATTTGAAGAGATACCTATCTATCATCGAGAAATTGAAAAGAATGGTCTCATTGGATATCTTAAAATCAGTTAAACTACAGTCGAATTTTTGTTTATCTATACTCTTCGATTCTCTTCAATCATAAGTCGAATTGCATCTAATTACACCGATTTCTGCATTCAATCATTTATGTAGAAATTAATGAGGATTGTTAAGTGAGAAAATGTGAAACAAAAAGTTTAATTCGAAGGAAAGAAATCTCTCGGTATGCTCGAAGATTCTCAAATAGGAATTATCTCTGACAATCTGTTCAAGATTGAGGAGAAATAATCTGTGACTTTCATTTGATATCGATCTATTTACGACTGACTTCTTCTATTTCAAAGTTGACAATGTTTTATTAGATGACATCGAATTTGGGAGAAAAATCTTCAAAATTTACCTAGACGACACGTTTGTTGATCGATGTTATTTATCTTTTTATTGACAAAGCCAATTGTTTTAAAAACATGTCGACAGTTGAAATTAACAGACAAAGAAAAAAAAATCTTTTCAGTTCAAATGTTTCTTCGGATTTGGATTGGTTTGTTCATCTATCAACAACAATATTTTACTCTTGCAACTGTTTCATTTAATCAACCGAAATTTCGAACTAATGCTACTTGGAATCAAAATGCAACGACATTAATAAATCAGACTCAAATCGGGACATATCCTAATGCTTTGTACATTGATACGAATAATTCTATTTATACAATCAATCTTCAAAACGGACGAACTCTCATTTGGATGAATAATTCCAATGATACAAATTTGATTTTATATACACAATTATCATCATTCGCATATTCAATATTTGTAACAACAAATGGACAAATTTATGTTGCAGATTCAACTTCAATTAAACAAATAATTCAATTCTCGAATTCATATTCAAATCAAACCACTACTATCGCGACTGTTTCTTCTTACATTATTTATGGTCTTTTTGTTGATCTTAATAATACTTTATATTGTTCATTGTATAGTGGACATAAAGTTGTAAAAAAATGGTTAAATTCAAATTCATCAACAACGACAACAGTTGCTGGAAATGGTTCTCAGGGTTCTACTTCGAATTTGTTAAATGGTCCATTTGGAATCTTTGTTGATACGAATTTTGATTTATATGTTGCAGACTGTGGTAATAATCGAATTCAATTGTTTCGATTAGGAGAAACAAATGGAACTACAGTTGCAGGAAGTACATCAGCAACTATAACAATTTCACTTAGTGGTCCAACATATGTGATTTTGGATGGAAATAAATATATTTTCATTACAGATACTTACAATCATCGAATAATAGGTTCAGATGAAAATGGTTTTCGTTGTATCGTTGCATGTTCAATGTCATCAGGTGCAACATCCGATAAATTGTCGGATCCACAAAGTATCGCTTTTGATAGTTTTGGAAATTTATTTGCTGTTGATCAAAATAATAATCGAATTCAAAAGTTTTGTTTATCAACAAATTTCTGTAATAGAGAAAGGAAAAAGCAACGATTCGATATTTTCATTTGATTATTTAGCTCCAACACCAACCACATCAACAACATCAACGACAACAACCACAACAACCACAACAACCACAACAACATCAACAAAAACAACAACGACAACAACAACAACTTCTACAACAACCACAACAACAACTACAATAACAACAGCATCAACGTCAACATCCATAACAACAACAACAAATGTAAATGAAAGTAAATCATCGAAGGAAAAATTGAGAAAGAAAAGTTTTGTTTTGTTAAAATGTTAGCCTGTAGATCTCCTCAAATAATTTTAATTCCCAGTGGTTCAACGTTAATAAATCCTTTGAAATTTCGTCGAGGTCAAGATTTTTATATTGTTTCTTTGATTGAACTGAATTGTAACGATTCAACATCAATTCAAAGTCAATGGATTCTAAAAAATAATTCGAATGTAATTTCTTTCGATTCTGAAATTGAAACAACATCGACTGAATTATTTATTCCATCGAGAAAACTTCCTTTCGGAGCCTTCGAACTTGAATTAACAGTCACAATGACTAAATATCCAACATTAAAAAGTTCTTCATCAGTTTATGTTGAAATAACTCCATCAGGAATCACAGCAAATCTTGTTCAATTAGGAACTTCAATGATCACAAGTGGATTCGAACAAGATTTGAGATTAGATCCAGGAACTTATTCGATTGATTTCGATGAAAATACTTTTGATAAAGATGTAAGTTGAGTATTAAAATAATTCGAATTGATTTCAATTTTGATTGAAAAATAGAAATGGATTTACAAGTATTATTGTCGAATTTATCCAACATTTAATTTCCCAAATTTATATGGTTATTTATTAACAATTGACGATCGAACAAATGGTTCTTCGACTCCTTTTTGTTTAACAAATCGAACTGGATTTCGATTTGATAATTCGATTAATTCTTCATTGACAATTCTCTCTAAATCTCTTCAATCGAATCGAACTTATCAATTTATGGTTCAAATGTCAAATATTTTAAATTCGACTCAGCAAGCAACAGGTTATGTTCTTGTCAAAACAGAAAATACTCGCCCACAAATGATCGCAATCGGTTGTGTGATCGTAACTCTTTGTTCTCCGAATCTCGAATATCAATTCGTAAATCCAACAACTCAAGTTGCTCTTTTCTCTCTTTGTATTGGAAATTGTTCTTCGATTCAAAGAATCACTTGGAATATTTATTCAGGAGAAGCGAATTCTTCTCTTTGGATTTTATTTAATCAAACTCAAAACTATTTCTTCGGCAAGAGTTCGAGTAATTTTACTGTCTTAAATCAATTATTTATTCAAAATCCAACAATTCAATTTTGGAAATTTGAAGTTGTTTATTCATTTCGAAATGAAACAAGTACAAGTGCTTTGCAATTTGTGATCAATCAACCTCCTGAAAATGGTTCTTGTTCAATTTCTCCATCAAATGGAACAATAACAACTTTGTTTCAAATTTCTTGTCCCGATTGGTTTGATGAAGATGGAATTAAAGATTATTCGCTTTATTCTTTTACAAATCAGCTGATGATCGCTTTTTCAAGTTTTTCATCGTTTCAAGTTTATTTACCTTCAGGAGAAAATCAAATTTTATTTATCGAAATTCGAGATCAATTAAATTGTTTAACTAAATTTAATCTTTCCTCGATTTCAGTTCGAACAGATTCTCAATTGAATACGAATTTACTTTCAACCGGAAACCAGAATGTTGTCTCACAATTATTAACTTCTTTTTCTCAACAATTTAATCAAATAAATGAAGAAAGTATTGATAAAGCTGTTTCAAGTGGAATTCCTCTTTCAACTATTTCAATTTCATCTTTAACAACTCAAAGCCAACCAACGAATAGTTCATTAAATCAATCAGCTCTTATTGAATTCGAAAAAGAATTAAATTCTCAATCTTCGACAAGAGAATATTTAATTTCCTTTACTCAAAATCTCCAAATAACAACATCGAATAGTATTAAATTACAATCTTCATCATTAGTTCAATTGACTAAATCAACAAATCAATTAACTCGAAACACGATTTCAGTTGCAGCTGATCGATGTTTTCGATTAACTTTAGCTTTACAATCGATTTCGATGAAAATTTCTCAAGAAGATGCAGAAATTTGTTCAACTCAATTATTTCAATGTGCTTCAAATCTTTTATCAGCTGTCAACGGTCCTTTACAACAAAGAACGACGATTTTAGATTTAGATTCTAAAAGAGCAACAGAATTTCCTTTGGATTATGAAACAGATTTAGAATCTCAATGGATGAAAATCAGTCTTTTAAATGAAAACGAGAAAAATATTTATCAACAAAAACAATTAGCAAATCAAATTCAAAATCAAGTTAAAGAAATAATTTCTCGGTTAAATTCGATTTTAAATATTCATTTAAATGTTGGTCAACAATCAATTGTGAATACTTCAGAAGTTTTGATGAGTTTACAAAGTGAAACAATTGAATCTCTTTCGAATCAAACATTTGCAAATGGAGCTATTCGATTCCCTGAAATCGTAACAAATCAAACAGAAAAATCAATTCGAATTCAATCGAAAGTCGAGCCTTTAGCTTCGTTTTCAAATTCAGCAAATACGAATGTTTCTCGTTCGATTTCTTTTTCTCTTTTCGATTCCGATGGAAAAGAAATTTCTCTCGGTTATCCAATAGAAATCTTTATTCCTCGAGATCCAAATCGAATCCTTCCTCCAATGATTCTTCAAAATGTGACGTTTCGTCAACAATTATTCAATTTGCATTATGTTAACATCACAACTATTCTCTCGATTTCAGTTCATATTGAAATCGAACCTTTGAATTCATCTGTTGGTTATTTATTAATTTATAAATTCGATAAAATTCCTCAATTAAATGAAATCGATGGTTGGACTGTTTTTTGTCCTTCGACTTTTCACAATTATTTCGTTGATAATGAACAAACTCGAAATCATAAATCTTTGGTTTTTGGTTTACGAGAATTAAATTCCTCTGAAATCATTTCGTATTGTTCAAATAATAATTCTCAAATGAATCTCCCAATTACAAATGAAAGATTTAATTTTACTTCAAATTACGCATTGAGAGTTTATTCATCTGGTTGTTATTTTCTCGATGAAAACAATGAATGGAATGATCGAGGACTTCGAGTTGGAAATAAGACAAATCATGATCAAACTCATTGTTTAACTGAACTTAATTAAATATTTATTGTTCTTTGCTCCTTTTTAAGCCGGCTGACTGCAGTTTATTGCAGCAAGACGACTTATTGCTTTTAACTTGCTTAGTTGCCTAACAAAATTCTTCTTCTTCTTCTTCTTCCTACGCACGCATGAATCACATTTCAATTACGCCAACCTTTCTAAGTAGTTGTCCATCATTTTGAAAAGAAAAAAATCTATTCCGAATCAGGCTTGCCAAATCTCCTGATTTTTTAACTTTTCTCCTGATCAAAATTCTCCTGAATTCAGGAGCTGATTTTAAAGATTTTCTACTGATTTCTCCTGATTTTCGAAATTTCGAAGAATTTTAATTTTCAAGCAGTGAAGGAGATTTTAGATGATACTAAACTGAGCATAGTGCCAGAAGATTGTAAAGTCTGAAATAATTTTCTTCTAAGTATAGAAGACAATAATTCAAATGAGTTCTATGAATAAAAAGAACAGAATGATCATGAGCAATATTGAATTTGTAATACAAGAGTATTTTCGCTCAGTAGAACAAAACGAACATTGACTGGAAACTGTTTGATTGAAATGAATCCTTTCAATTTCGTGATTATATAAAGAGTTAAAGTCTGAAAATCTACAAAAGTGAAATTATTTAAGAAAACATCCAATTTTGACTCTACATAAAAATGGTTTAGTCAGTTTAACATTATTACGTATACTTTCTCTAACGGAAACGTTTTCAGTTCGATAAAATGAATGTTTTACAAACACAAAGTATTTCTTTTAAATAAACTTAATTGTTGTTGAGAAAAGCTTGCATATGTACCTACCTATCTATGTATACTCATGAGTAGATTTCTGTTTGTTTGTTTTTTCTGAAGAGAATATAGTGATCTTTAATTGGAATCAAAAATAGATTTGCTAAATATGGTTGTTTTCGAGCGGTTCACAAAACTAGTAAGACTACAAGTTTGTGTATTGAAAGAATTTAATTTGATCGAAATTCACAAAATGATTTGATCTTCTGAGTGCGTCTTTGACAAAAAATATTTCGATTCATTTTTCGAAAAAAGATGATATGCATATCCGTGTTTTCGAGACGTAGAATTGGAATAAAATGATTGATTTCATTCGAAAGACGCTCATTTACTTCGGAAATCCCAAAAAGAAAACTTCCTGATTTTTCGTAAAGAACTACTGATTTTTAAATTTTGGATTTGGCAACCCTGTTCCGAATCCTCAGAATCTGACAAACAATATTCGGAAATCTGTTTTTCGAAATTGAAGGTCGTTCGGGAAATCTAAGATATACAAAATGACTAATTAACATCTTATAGTTTGGCCTTATATGGTCATATATGACTCATTTTTAATTGACCATTGATACGTCACATGTCTTATGCATACACGATTTAATTAAATTTGTTGAAATTCAAGTTTATCCACTGCAGAGTCTTTTAGAAAAAGAGAGATGAAGTAATGACTGTTAGAGATCTTTCCTAAAACTTATTCTTCAAATGATCAATGAGATTAGAAAAAAGCACAACGTATGTCTTTGACTGATATTCTAACTCTATTTGTTTTAACTCTTGCACATTAAGGAATTGCAGTCAGCCGCCTTATCTACTCGGCTTTGTCTCGAGTGGAATTCTAGTTAAATATTTATCTTTTAGAGTTTTTCAGACAATAAAACACAAATGAATTTTATCTTAAATATTTTCCTGAATTAGTGTTGTCGGAAACAATTTTAGTTCTATTTATTTGATTGTCGAACGATGTACCTATAACAGACAAATTTAAATTTAAAGAAATGACATATCACTCTAAAAGTTAGTATTTTTAATTTATTCTGATCGTTGAGAATGTTCTTTTCACTTTGATACATTCAATCAAATTCTTTGATGAATGTCATTTGTTTTTGTTTTGTTTTATTACGAAATCAAATAAAGATTTGTCCTCGATTGACAAAGAAATGATTTTCATCAAAATCATTTATTTTTCTTCACGATGAGTTTTCACTTTTTCTATTCGTTCGATAAATTCAAAGTTTAAATAGTTTTATTTTTGAAAATGAAACTTTTCTTTTCCAAAGGTCAATCGTCGAATCAACCGATGTTTGTTTCCAATTCAACTTGAAATCGAAATTATTTTCCAATTGGGACAAGTCCTTTCGCTTTGTACATTCATACGAAGAATTCGTCGAGAAAAAGAAAACATCGACCGGTGATTCAACGATTTCATTACGTTAATTAACAAAAAAAGCAAAGCAAAATAAAGACTCGAAATGAATTAAGTTAAGTAACAATGAGTTTGAGAAAGATTCGTTTTTCGACCAACTCGTAATCCATCTGATTTCCATTCGTTTTCTTTATTCAAATAATAACAACCGGAGGAATAAACTCGATATTCATATTCTTGATTCTCGCCTTCGAAACCAAAGATTAGAGTTCGATGACCAATTGTTTGTTGATTATCAATCATAAAACGAAAATAACTTTGATTAACTTCAATTGAATTAGTAAAACTCGATTGTCTATCGAATTTATAAACGAATCGATAGGAGAAATTAGCTTTGATTTCGAAATGAATTGAAATCGGGAGATCAGTTGTCAAATTCAAAGAATGAAAGGTTTCATTGGTTAAAATCATCGGAGGAATTCGAAGATTTGGATCTCGAGGAATGAAAAATTCTATTGGATTTGAATTTGTTTCAAACGGGATTTCATTTCCACTTTCATCGAGAATTGAAATTGACAAAGATCGAGAAAGATTTGTATTGCTTTCGATTCGAGATCGACCGTAAACAGCTAACGGTTCCATTATTGACTAAAAATCAAATGAAATTTAGAGAGAAAAAGAGAGAAACGAACTCGAAAGGAAACAGTTTGATTTCGATTTAAATTCGATGATGATAAATTCATTCGAGTCAAAAGAGATCGAAGAGAAATTGTTTGTAACGAAAGAAAAACTTGAGGTGTTTCGATTGAATAATTTTGTCCGAGATTTAAATGTAAATTTAACGAAGAAGTTAAGATGAAAATGATTTGATTTCGTTTGTCATTGAGTGAATCAGCTAATTCCTTTTGAGAATCAAAAACCCATTCGACTTGAGAATCTTTCTCGAGAATTTCCATTCGTTTTTGTAAAGGTCCATTGGCAGCAGTTAAAACATTCGAAGCACATTGAAGAAGTTGAGCTGCAATCGTTTGAACATCTTCAAAAGGCATTTTCTCTAACCAGATTTGTAATTCTTTTGTTAATTCAAAACATTTCTCTGAAATTATTGTTAAAGTTGTTCTTGTTAATTGATTTGTTGAACTAGTTAGCTGAACAAGTGAAAGAGATTGTAATTTCAAACTATTCGCAGATGTTATTGGAAAATCAATTAGAGATTTTATTAAATTTTCTCGAAGATTTGCTTGTTCATTGATTTCTTTCAAAAATTCTAATCGAGCAGATTGATTTGTTGATTTCTCCTTCTCAATACTAATTCGACTCAATAATGAAGAAACCGAAATAGTTGACAATGGAATTCCATTTGAAATAGCTTTGTCCATCATCTCACTTTCTTTTTCATTAAATTCTTCAGTAATTAAACTTATGGTTTGACTAATTTCATTTTGATTTAGATTTGAAGATAATAAATGAGAAAATGGTTGTTTAGTAACAGTAATTGAAGAAAGATTGAATTGAGTAATTCCATCTAAATAATCACGAATTTCAACGAAAAGATCAAGAGAATTTCCGATCGGTAATCGAACTTCAAATGATGGAATTGGAGAAAAAGCAATGATTTGTTTATTTTGGGTGAATAACGAATATTCTTTGATATTTTCTTTGATTTTCCAATGAGAACAAGTGATATTGAATAGAGTGTTTGTTGTTCCATTTCGAGGATTGATTTCACAAGAACCGTTTGATGGAGGAGGATTTATTTCGAAATTCAACGCACTTGAACTGTTGATTCCTTCGAATTGATAAATAACTTCGAATTTCCAATGAGTTTCATTTCGAAAATGAATCAAACAAGTGAAATTCGTCGTATTTCGACCGAAAAACCAAATATTTTCAAAATTCGTCATTTGATCAAATAAAATCCATTTAGTAAAGTTTTGTGTTGAATTTATTCGACCGAAATAAATATTCCAAATGAGTTTTTTCTCTTTCGGACATTCGTTGACACAAAAGGAAAATAAAGCGATTTGAGTTGTTGGATTTACTTTTTGAAATTCGACATTCGGAGAACAAAGAGATTTGATTACACATCTATACAAAAATATAAACATTCGACTTTTTCAATTTCAAAAAGTTACCCAATGGCAATCATTGGTCGAGTTGAATCTTGAACTTGAACAATAACATAACCTGTCGCTTGAAGAGAAATATTTCGACGATTTGACATTTGAACAACAAATTGATATTCCAAATTCTTTTTAAGAACATTCGCAAAGATTGTTAATGAAGATTGATTTCCTTTGTATTCAAATTGAGTTAAATTGAAAAAAACATTGATTTTAACTAATGATTCGACTGGAGGATAAAATCGACAAAAATATTCGTATTTCCAATCCGAAGAATTAAATTCAAATCCATCGGGATCTTTTGAATAATTTCCTGGATTTAAAATTAAATTCTGTTGATCACCACTGGTGACAACTGATGTTCCTAATGGAACGAGATTTGCTGTTACACCTGATGGACTGATTTCAACATAAACTGATGAAGAACTTGTTATACTTGGATTGTCTTCAATTGTTACTCGCAATTCTAATCGATAGATTCCATATTGAAGAGTATTTGATGGAATATACAATTCACTTCGACTTTTTACGATCTTTTTATCAAATTCAATTTTAGAAAAATTCTCGTTTGTCGAGTTTTTAATCGACCATTTTTGAATTGTTGATAAAGTTTTGTTACAATTGAATTTTATTGTTGATAAAATATAAAAATCTTGACTTCGACGATATTGATACGGAACTGTTCGAAGATTTGACTCGGGAATTAAGTTTATTATTATAGAATTACAATCTGATCGATTTTTAACTTCCATCAATGTTGTTGTTGTTGTACTTTCCGGAATAGTTTCTGAAAAATTAATTGAATTCGATTCATGTTTCTTTTTTTTTTAAATAATTCAATTCACCTGTTGTTATTGTTGGTTCACTTGTGGGTGGAACTTCGAGAAAAACAGTTTTGATTTCAAATCAAAAGAAACAAAAGCTTACTGCAGAGTTTGTTTTTCGCGATTTTTTGTACTCGATTATTATCTCGATCGGTGACATAAATATTTCCATAACTATCAAATGACATTGTGATAGGAATAGATAATTTATCGTTTGTTGAACCTCCACCAAAACATCCAAAAATACAACGAAAACCATTTTCATCTGAACCAATTATTCGATGATTGTTTGTATCGACAATAAAAAGATATTGATCACCATCGAGAACTATTCCTGTTGGATGATTAAGTTTGATTGTTACTTTTGTTGATCCATTTCCTGCAACAGTTATTCCATTTCGTTGATTCAATCGAAATAATTGAATTCGATTATTTCCCCATTCTGCAACATATAAATCTAAATTAATATCAACGAATATTCCCCAAGGATGATTGAGTGTATTCAATTCAGATCCTGCAACAGTTATTGTTGTGCCATTTGACCATTGTTTATCAACTCGATGATTATCATGCGATGAACAATATAAATTCTCATAAATATCAATGAAAAGACCGAAACATGTTGATGTAATATTCATAACCGATATCCATCTTTCATTTTCTACAATCCATTTATCAACACGGCCATTCTTATATCCATTATCAACATAAATATCACCATTCGTTGTTACAAATAATGATAATAGTTCTAATAAATTACCCTCGATAGTTTTTGTTGAATTGAGATGATTTTCATTTAGCCAAATATGAATTTGACCAGTTCGTCGATTGGGTATGTAAATTGAATTGTTTGAATTGACAAAAATACCAATCGGATATTGGCCCACAAAAATTTGATCGGTAAAAGTCGTTGCATTTGAATTCCAAGTTGTGTTTAAACAAAATCTTGGTTGATTATATGAAAGTGTCAAAACTAGAAATAAAAGTAGAAATGGACTAATGAAAGTACAGATAGGAAAATTGTTAAATGTTGAATTATCTAAGACTAGAATCGCTCGAACAGAGAGCGAGAAAGAAGAATAGATGAAGTGTTTCTCGTTGAAGTTTAACAATTTCTCATTGAAAAACGATTTGCATTTCTTAAAGAGTAACGAGCTAATGGTGAATTGGATTTTACGACAAATTTGAAAATGAGAGAAATTCTAACAAATTCAATTGATTTTCCATGTTGCACAAACCGGTCGAAAACCGCCGTCCGACGGTTGTTTTTCGTCAGATTTTCTCCTTTCAAATTGAACAAATTTTTTTTTAATCTTAGAAAACTCTGAGAATTTGAATCAAAATCGGGTCTCCTTATATTTGTAAGCGTGCTGAAGCCACATCGCCCAAATTTGCTTAGTTTTTGATATTGAAATTAATTAAAGATGCCACTAGAAAAATACTGATTCGTTTGTCTTTGAACCTACGACGATGAATCTTAGAGAACAAGTTTTCAAACATTGTAAACCATTTTTTTTTATAAAAACTAACCCTATTATGAGATTTTCTAACGAAATTCTAGACAAATCGGTGAAACTAAAGGCGTAAAATGAAAAATCGAGAACATGGGTTATAAAGCAATCGGATAAATTACACATGGTAGCTTTTATTTGATTCTCAATCAATTCATTTGTCTACTCAACCGACGAATTCATTTCTTCGTAACAATTCTACAATTCAAATCTTTAATCAACAACAACATATCGTTCAACATCTTAAAAGACTATTAGCATTTAGTCATACGCAACAATCAACTTTAACTTCAGAGTAAAACTAAAGTCACAAATCTAGTCCTCAAGGTGTTAAAATGAAAATGATCAAGAATATGTTAAAATTAAAAACATAGACCCATCAACACCGCAACCACCACACTTTTCTATAACACTGAAATTTTTTTACAATTGATTTATTTCCCCTTAATTGATTTTTCTACAAATTTCTATTCACCTTCATATGAGAGTAACCAGATTTCCTTTCGCATGGAATCAACGATTCATTTCTTTGTTAAATCGAGAGAAAACTCATGCGAAACAATCATTAGTCAAAAGTAAAAAAATGGGAATTATAACGTTGATTTCGAGAAAATCGAACAATTTTCATACTTACGATCAGATTTCTTTGATAAAGAGATCTTTTGTATTCGATGATTATATTGATCGGTGACATAAATATTTCCATAACTATCGAATGACATAGTACGAGGATAGGATAATTTATCGTTTGTAGAACCTCCGCCAGAACATCCAAAAATACAACGAAAACCATTTTCATCGGAACCAATTATTCGATTATTTCCATAATCAACAATAAAAAGGTGTCGATCACCATCGAGAACAATTCCTGTTGGACAAATAAGTTCGATTGTTAGTTTTGTTGATGTTTTTCCTGCAACAGTTATTCCATTTCGTTGATTCAATCGAAATAATTGAATTCGATGATTTCCATAATCCGCAACATATAAATATAAATTGATATCAACGAATATTCCGAAAGGAGTCGCAAGCATATCCGATTGAGATCCTTGAACACCTGTTCCAGCAACGATTATTGTTGTGCCATTCGACCATTTTTTATCAACTCGATGATTCTCCCACAATGAACAATATAAATTCTCATAAATATCGATGAAAAGACCGCGACATCGTGATGTAACATTCATAATCGATATCCATGTTTCATTTTCTCGAATCCATTTATCAACACGACCATGGTCGTTTCCATTATCAACATAAATATCACCATTCGTTGTGACAAATAATGAAAATGGACCTGATAAATTACCCTTGATAGTTTTTGTCGAATTAAGATGATTTTCATTTTGCCACAGATGAATTTGACCAGTTTGTCGATTGGGTACGTAAATTGAATTATTTGAATTGACAAAAATACCAAACGGATGTGTGCCCACAAAACTTTGATTAACAAAAGTGGTTGCATTTGAGTTCCAAGTAACATTGATTCGAAATCTCGGTTGATTAAATGAAAGAGTTGCAAAAGTAAAATATTGTTGTTGGATGAACAAACCAATCCAAATCCGAAGAAACATTTCAAATGAAAAAGATTTTTTTATTGTCGACATGTTTTTGTCAATAAAAAGATAAATAACATCGATCAACAAACGTGTCTTCTATGTAAATTTTCATGATTTTTCTCTCAAATCCGATGTCATCCAATAAAAGATTGTCAACACTTTCAAATCGAAGAACTCAGTCATAAATAGATCGATATGAAATGAAAGTCACAGACTGATTTACGATTTTGTTTTCTTCTCAATCTTGAACAAATCGATTGACTCGAGTTCAATATTGTTCATTCCTTTCGAACAGATTATCAGAGTAATTCCTATTTACTTCGAATTAAATTTTTTGTTTCACATTTTCTCACTTAACAAAGGCATTTCAACAAAATTCAATTTTGACATGTCGAAAGTTCTAAGAACTTGATTCGATCTACTAGAAGAATCTTTATTTTTATTTGATATTTATCTCACATTCAAATTAGATAAGCAGGTGAAGAGAAAAACAAAACATATGATCGATACATAAAGTGATTTGCTACCTGTTTGTACTTTCGTAAAGATTTTTTAAAAAATGAATTGATGTTTATTTTTTCTTCAAAAAATAATTGAATTCACCTGTTGGTAGAACTTCTAATTCGATGATTGTAAGAATCTACAACATAAAAGATTTTTTTTATTATCGACATGTTTTTAAAACAAATTGGTTTTGTCACGTCATTAAATATCATCGATATTTTATTTCGATAAATTCTTTCTTTTCCACGAGTACCAATCTTCAACAAGCTTTAAAACTATTTGAAAATGCATTGAATATCTATCAACATGCATTCTCTTTGCAACATCCAAATGCACTTGAAGTTAAAGCAGACATTGAACGTGTATCCTCTCAATTGAAATAATATTTCCCGAATTAAATCATTAATAATCAGCATACGTCTGACAGAAAAGATTACAACCACTAAACAGTAGAATCAATCTCAACGATTGTTTTTCTTTTGTTTTTGAATAAAAAATTCATTTAGTTAAAATTTATCTCTTTCGAATTTCTCGTATAATCAATCGATATTTTCTCCGAATGCTATTTTACTTTTTTTAAAAATTGCTTGAAGTAACTATAGTATTTGATTTGAAAGCAATAAACTTTGTCTTTTATGTTCATTCAATGAAATATCAATGTTAAATGTAAATCTATTTATTTCTGTTTCGAATGTCAATATCAGTCAGAGTCGTTTTGATTCAATTATTTTTCGAAATGTATCGATATTGAATTGTTTCCTATTGAATATTAAGGATAAGCAGACTAATAATTCGGAATATATCGATTGAAGATATTCGAATTCTAATTGTATATACATTCCTTTTTACAATATTATGAAGTTAAACTTATAAATATTTCACAAGAATAAGATAGATTAAGTTGAGATGATTTCATTTTGCTCAATTTCAGCTATACTTTTCACTTGACATTTCATTTAGATTATTCATCACACATTCTATCAGTCAAAATTATTTTTCTTCGAATAAGAAATAAGTAGTTTATTAAGAAAATGGTTTTTAAGTACGATTAGCAACATCTCAAACGTATATTTTCTTTCCTTGCACAGATGCATATCTAACGAATATACCAGAAAACAAAAATGAATCATATCTTTCATTGTTTTCACTCATAGAAAAAGTGGACAAAGAATGACACGAGAAGACAAAATACACGGATTGTTTTTTAAAATACTTTTTGTTTTGCGAAATATGAAGGAAAAGTTTACCTTTTAGCGTTCTCACATCAACTTACGTTACTAAGACGAGATAAACAAAAAGATAACTGATAAAACAAATGATGTGCTGCTTCTTTCAAACAAAAAGAGTCCTTCTACGTGTTTTATATAAGTAGCGTTGTTGGCAAATACCGAGCGTATAGTTATGGCCGGTGTAAACAGTAAATCGTTACAAGTATCTAATGATAATCTTGAAACATTTTCTATTTTTTGGCTTGATGAACAAGTTGATAAAACTGAAGAGAATCGAAATACTCAATTAATACTTCGAGAAATTATTAATCATTTAAAAACATTTGATGATCAACAAGAATGTTATCAGCGAATTCTTTCACTTTCACAAGAAGATCGACTGATTCTTATCGTGAGTGGTCGATGTGGTCGACAATTAGTTCCTCAAATACATCATCTTAGACAAGTTTCATCGATTTATGTTTATTGTATGGATAAGAAAGCGAATGAACTATGGACAAAAGATTTTACTAAAATTAAAAGTGTTATCGGTGAATTGAAGGATCTCATTCATGTCATTAGACAAGATCAACAAAGTCGAGTTAAAATTGAAGAGCCATTATCCATAAATCTATTGAATGGTAATTTTATTCACTCTCTTATCTTAACCGATGTTCTTATTCGAATGAAATCGATCGAAAGTGATAAAAAACAATTAATTCAACTATGTAAAAGAGAATATCAAAACAATCAGAAGGAATTAGAATTCGTTCGAGAATTTGAAAAGGATTATCGAGCAGATAAAGCACTTTGGTGGTATTCTCGTGATTCATTTCTTTATCGAATGTTGAATAAAGCATTACGAGTTCAAAATATTGATCTTTTATTTTTATTTCGCTTTGTTATTGGTGATATTTATCAACAACTAAAAGTATATCAACAACAATCACCTATTCGTGTCTATCGTGGCCAGGTTATGTCCACGGATGAGCTCAATACTCTTCGACAATCGACTGATAATTTTATTTCGATAAATTCCTTCTTCTCGACGAGTACCAATCGTGATCGAGCATTAGGTTTCTTGAATAGCAGTAAAATTCCAGGTGATTTATGTCGTGTACTATTTATTATTGATGCCGATCCTCAAATAGTAAAATCAAAACCATTTGCTGATATTAGTTCGTTGAGTGAGTTTAGCGATGAATGTGAAGTATTATTTATGATTGGATCGATTTTTCGATTGATTAAAATTGAAGAAATGGAAAATGAAGAAATTCTAATGATTCATATGGAACTATGTGGTGATGATGAACATGATTTGAAAGAATTATTCGATCATATGAAAAATAAATTTGGTGATGAGAATGAGGAAGTCAATCTTTGTTCGTTTGGTCAAGTTTTGCATGAAATGGGTAAATATGATTCAGCAGAGAAGATTTATCATCGATTGTTATCAGAGTTACCATCAAATGATCCTTCGCTTGGTTATTTATATTATAATCTTGGCATGGTGACTCTTGATAAAGCTGCCTATGACTTTAGTCTTGAATGGTTTGAAGAATCACTTGTGATTGAAGAACAAAAAGGATCATCTAATTATGTAAACATTGGTAATTTATATAATTGTATAGGTGAAAGTTATCGTGGCAAGGGTGAGTTAGAGAGAGCATTAGAAAATTATAATAAGGCGATAGAATTATTTCGAAATGCAAATGATGAAGATAATTCAAATATGGCTGGTTTCTACAATAACATTGCTATTATATATGATGAACAGAACAAATATACAGAAGCGTTAGATTATTACAAAAAATCATTAGCTACTATGATACAACATTTACCTTCGAATCATCCAAATGTTGCTGCTTGTCACATAAATATTGGTGGTGTTTATTATCAGCTGAATGAATATGATCTTGCTATGGAACATGTTCAACAGTCACTCGAAATACGCTTAAAATCACTTCCTGGTGATCATCCTGATATTGCTGGTTCTCACAATAATATTGGTCTTGTTTATTCTAATCTGAATAAATATGATCTTGCTATGGAACATGTTCAACAGTCACTCGAAATACGCTTAAAATCACTTCCTGACGATCATCCTAATATTGCCACAAGTTATAGAAATATTGGCTTGATACATGAAAAAAAATGTGAATGGAAACAAGCATTAGAATTATTTGAAAAGGCACTGAATATCTATGAACATGCATTCTCTTCGCAACATCCAAATGTACTTGAAGTTAAAGCAGACATTGAACGTGTATCTGCTAAATTGAAATAATATTTTTTTGCGTTATGAAACAAAATGTCTGAACGTAAATCATTGATAATCAGTATTTCTGAAAAAAAAGAAAAAAAAACTATTTTTTGGTTAATGAGAATTCAAAGTTCTATTGATCATGCGAACGAGACAAGTTAAAATGAAAAGACTACAACAACTGAATATTAAAATCGGTCTGAATGATAGTTTTTCTTTTCTTTCAGGAAAACAACAAATGAGCAAATACGATATTCTTTTTCGGATTTCTTCTATAATCAACTGATATTTTTTTCCGAATGTATCATGGGATCATCGGAGGGACTCCATTCGGTATCTTTATCATAACAAAGAATAGTATTTAAGCAACCGCCATGCAATATACGTTTGGCCTGATGCCAACTCAGTATCAAGAATTATTGTGATTGCCATGAATATCAACAATTACAAGATCCGTCTTATCAATGGATGTGTATTTTTTCCAAAATTTCATTATAAATATTTTTTGTTAGGTTTAGATGCAATTTGCTATAGAAATTCTTTTATTCTAGTATGATTCAATGCATTATAATCTACTGTTGTATAAAGGCTATGAAAGGGTTCAGCTTTAAGAGGAGACATGTCGAAAAAATCACGTTACTTGTGTTTTAAGCAAAATCGATATAAAAACCGAAACAGTCAAAGTCTTGTCTTTATCAGATATGTGAAAATGAGTCAGATCTGAGGAGATCGATTGAGCACCTTCGGTTTTACGTAGCTTACTTGAAATAATTCGTATGAAAACAGAAGAAAAAGTGAAATTTTTAATAATCGAAGAGGAAAAGAAGGAAAAATAATGGTTCGTTATTTCTTATTGATTTACGACTTGATAAATATTCATTGACAACTCTTATTTAAATTCAACACAGCTGATAATAATCTTTTTCAATTGCGTTTTTATCAAATCCTTCGATTTCGATTGATCACATTTGGATACATGATAAACGATCTGAAGAATCTTGAATGACTGTTTCAACAGCAAGAATAGGAGATCGAATTGAATTGAGTTAATTCATTTTTTTAGCTGAGTTGTCCAGCTTTGCTGACTTTCAGTATACTTGAATTGACACTTTGCATTTCTTTAATTAATAAGTCCATCATTTTATTGATTGATGTCCTTTCTGAAGGGACCATTTCAGAAACTTTCGAAACAATAAATCACAATGAGTTTTTGTTAAAAAGTCGATTTTGTATCTTTACGCCACCAATACATAATAAGAGATTATAATGGTTTTCTAAGCAGCAACGGATCAAAGTTTATAGCTACTTTAGCTTTTAAAAAGATACTTGGTATACCTACCAAAAAAAAATGATCAATCAATGAAATTACCTAAGTTTGATAAGAGTAACATAATCATAATCATACTTATAAGGAATCTCTAATTAATATTCAGTATCAGGAGTCACATTTTCAGTCGAACGAAACAGAAGCAAAGATTTTCTTCTATCAACGATAATCCAGTCTCTTTTTAAGCCGGCTGACTGCAGTTTATTGCAGCAAGACGACTTATTGCTTTTAACTTGCTTAGTTGCCTAGCAAAATTCTTCTTCTTATTCTTCCTACGGATGCATGAGTCATATTTCAAGTCAATAAAAAGTTCTAAGTAACTGTCCATTATTTTGAAGAAAGAAAAAGATAGTTAGAATCCTCATAATCTGACGAGTTCACATCTCAAATCTGTTTTTCGAAATTCAAGATCGTTCGGGAGATATAAGATATACAAAATGACTAATTAAAATACTATAGTTTTGCCTTATATGGTCATATATGACTCATTTTCAATTGACCATTGATACATCACATGCTTTGTGCATACACGATTTAATTCAATTTGTTGAAATTCAAGTTTATCTACTGTAGAGTCTTTCAGAGAAAAAGAGATTAAGTAATTTTGTAAAACTTATTCTTCGAATGGTCGACAGGATTAGAAGAAAAGCACAACTTATGTCTTTGATTGATATTCTGACTCTATTTGTCTGTAACTTACACATTAGGGAAGTTTACTAATCAATACATTTTTTCAATAGAAACAAAGCAATTTTCTATTGTATTTATTGAAACACGATTCTATTTTCTTGGATAACCCAACCCGCAAGCTCTTACAGTCAGCCGCCTTATCTACTCGGCTTTGTCTCGAGTGCAATTCTAGTTTAGTCTTTCTTTTCAATTTATATTTTAATGTTAAATGAAGAATTATGGAAGTTTAATTAATGGAAACTTCGGTTTTGTTTCTTTCAATTGAACTAGTTTAAGTCCATTTCCTTGGTCGACACATCCCACAACTTCGAATTGACGAGCTGGAAGAAGTAAAATCTCATCTTCATCGTTGTAAAATGAATATGATTGAATACTTTTACCGGATTCGCATTCAATATTAAAAAAGGTTCTTTCGCCAGTTTTACCCAAGAACTGTTCATTATTCAATGTTTCAATCGATCTTGTACATGATGAAAAACCCCACCAAACAATAGTCGCACCTCGACGATATTCATTGGATAGATTTCCATTAACACCACGGTAGACCGTGTGACAAGTTGTGGGAACTTTTTGCAAAGCATGAACAACAAGTCGAAGATAAGAAAACCACGGTCTGAGTTTATCACGTTTTGCTGTTCGAAGAGCTGAATTCAATAAAATATAGAACGATTTATCAGATGGCTGCCATTCCATCGTATAAAGCATAATAGATGCTAATTCATCACTAGTTAATCCATCTTTAGGACGTATACATTTTTCTTTAACAATCCAAACCATTTGCTCAATATCTTCGACAATTGGAATAAGCGGGACAATAGCTTCTTCCAGTGAAACCGCAGGTAGTTTCTCGTAACCTTGAATTGGTAAAAGCATATTCAATGGTTCAGAAACAAGATCAGAAAATCGATGAGCATGGCTTTGCTCATCGGTACTATTAGAAATGCTATTGTTATACTTTTCTTGTGACACATTGGTGTCTATTTTGAAGGTTTCATCGAATGTTGGATGATATTCAGCTACTTTTTCATGATGAATTGTTAAATTACGAATTGGAACATCGTGTTGTCCAGCACTTATATGAACATATTCAATTCTCGATAAATCTAATCGAGATCGATCGAATTGATATTTTATCTGTTGATGATTGTAAATTCCATTTGGACCTGCATGTGATAATGAAACTTCATTGGTTTTATAAGTTATTTTTAAACAGAAAGTAAAAAAATCATCGATATTACAACCACGATAAAATGTATTTGATTTTGCTCGAAATAGAGCTACACTAACATTCCTATCGTGTTCAAATGGTAAACCATCATTGATATACGAATATGCTTCGTGATAATCTTCGGTGAACGGACTTGCAGCAACATAACAAACAAGACATCGAAGATTTTGCTGTTCTTTTCTCATATCAATTTTCTCATTTGCAATTGTAATCATCATATCACCGTGCATTGCTTTCCAATAGATATACGCAAATTCTGGATGATTCGGTGCACTTGGCTTGTCGAGACGATAGAGTTCGTAGGATTGATGGATTGACATTGGTAAAGCGACGTGTTGTCCGAATTGAGAACTTGGAATTGTTATAATAATACCTTGTGAAATCTGTGATGTTTTAGCTCGTTTTTTGATTTGTTCTTTGATTTGATCAACGATGTAACTTCGATAAATTTCTCGTGTTGGATCTAATGAAACCATACCTCCAGGTCTTACTACACTAAGATCAAGTAAATGATGAGTGACGATAAGTGAATCTCCAAATGCTCCTCTTGCCGATTGTTTTGATTCCGAAGAAAGAGCCTCGAAGATATTCTTTGGTATATAAACACGATCAACGTAATCCAACGGAATCAATTGAGGTAAATGACATTCAAAGGTTTCATGTGAATCGACCTCAACCCACCGTTGAATAATATCATCTAAACTAACATTAGCTGATTTCTTTGCTAGACCTGTGGATGCGATTAATTCTGCTGCTGCTGCATATTCAAATCGAGGTACTGAACAATGAAGTTTCGCACTAAAGAAATCGTCGACACGTGTATTCTCACTGCCTCTATCTTGAACCCATGGACGATCTGGATAAATCTTAGCACTATGAAAACGTGTGGCTGCTTGAGCTGAAAAATTCGTATCAGGATGCAACAAAATCTCTTGTTTGAATAAAACAACAATATCACCATAATAATGACCACAATGTGGTCCAAGAATACTGAATACATGTTTATCTGTTTCCATTACTCTGTCAACTTCATATCCAATACCCATTGGATTATTAACGATTTGTATCGAAGCTTGAGCTATTTTTATTGTCCAAGTACGTATTGCGTTCAGATCTGCGTCACTAATCGATGATTGAAGTTTTGTTCTATTGATATTGATATTTTCTTCATGATCAGCATCTAATTTCGCTAATGACTTTCCTTCAGTTCCACTTTTAGCATATTCGGTATCGACTAATCCTTTGATGAACGCCAAAGCCGCCTCTTTCACTGCCGTAGTATTATGTTGAAGAAAAATTCTCCGTATACGACTATGTTGTAAAACTGCTTTAGCCACATTTCTTGGATTTTCTAATGCTTTCATATAATTTCTGCTCATAACATGACCATGAACAAGAATTGATTCGAAAATTATTTGTCCACATCGATGAACAGGTTGTAATCCTCGTATCCAATTGAGTATATCGGGAGATGTTTTAGCTTTTTTCCATTTCTGTCTTTCCATATATGTGTTTACATTTTGAATCATACGTTCTTGATTGCGAACGAAGTTAACTCTTGCATTAAGATTCCTCGATGGAGCAATAGATAATTGATTATAATTTTTTCCATGTCGATAGGTAAACAAATGTTCAGGACTAGTATTGAAACAAAATGAACCATCTTTGCAATAATCAGGATGACTAAATTCCTTCAAATGTTTTGGATCATTGCTTTCACATTGACCACCATGTTTACATTCGTTCGAATGAATAAAATAAAACATATGAATTTTATCATTCATTTGATCACAGGCAGTTGTCGTAGTTTGTAGAGGACATACTGGTGGATGAGCAAACAATGAACTATGTTGAGAATTGTTTAGATCATGACATTTAGCACCATATTGACAGGGACTAAGAGAAAGAATACGTGTATCGTCTATAGTTAGTAGACCATCAGGTGATCGATTCAATATTCGATATGGACCACTAACACTATTATTTCGAAATGATTTTGATGATTCAACAACTAAATTATCAAGTTCTGTTTCAAATTGACCAAAATTTTCAGTATTATGATCGTCAACAATGGCAAAATAAATCTTCTCGAAATAACCAGCATATTGATGAATGACTGATTTAAATAATAAAGCGATATGTTTCGGTGGATTTTTGAAAGCACCACAGCCAAACGCTGATAAAATTAAAGAATCATGTTTGTGATAATGTGCAATGGCAAAGACATTTTCAATTTTTTTACGTGTATTCACTGCTGCTTTATTTTCTAACAACTCAGTGTTGGCTAATGGAGGATCTCGGTAAGCAGCCATGGCTATAGAACAAACGTTACGCATTCGATTTTTCATAAAAGCATATCCATTCTCTTCGGTTTGACGAAAAACTGTAATGCCTGATGTATAAATAGCGCCGAAGTCTTCCATCGGATATAAAGTATCGTTTTTAGCTGCTTCCTTTAAATCACAGTTTGACGTACGGATAAAACGTTCTGCTCGACTTGGATCAGCTAATTCTGCATCGAGACTATGATAATAATCCGATCGACGAAAGAGATTTTCTTCTTGTGCATCGTCACCTTTTCGATAGCCACCTCCAGGCTTTTTTGCATTTGCCATGTTCAATAATAATGGTCTGTGTCCTTCGGCAACTAATTGTTCATATAAAACAAGACAATCTTCATTTAGAACTTTAATTTTTGTTGATCTGTATGGTATTCGTAATTCCGATTCATGAATATTTCTTCCGATGATCAGCATGGATTTATGATCATAACTGATCGTTTGTAGTTTTCGTACATTTAATTTGATTTCTTGACCATCAATAAAATAGTTTCCTTTTCTCAAAACATCAATCGTATTGAGCATAACAGTAACTCGTAACAAACGTCTTTGGAGATCATATTTATTGTTTGGCTGTTTATCACCACCTTTGGCTATTTCAAATTGTTGACTCCAATTTTTCGCATTCCAATTATAACGAAATATCGGATGTTCATGATTATTCATAACAGTTGTTATATCTGGTTTCATATTCAACATTTCAGTTTCGTACCAATTGATATCATTTAAATCATTGTCATCCGAAGCAACAGTCGCACTTATTGGATCAATATTCATTGTAGCATTACCAATACGAATAGCGCCTATTTGTAAACAATGATTATAACTATCGATAGTTTTGAGTTCAAGTATAAGTTTGTCATCGATGGTTTTATGTCCAATTATTTCTCCACAGAATATTTTATGCATAAAAATTTGACGAAGGTCAAAACCGGATGGAACTGGTGTGACAATAACTCGATAGGCAAGTTTAGTCGTTTTTGGTATATCTTGTTCTTTGATAGTCAAATGTTCAGCTTTAATCCATTTTTGAACTAATTGACTGCCGATAACCGCAGCAGTCGATGATACTTTATCATATTCAATATGAAATAATGTTGGTGAAAGTTCATCTTCGCCAATTTGTGCCGCAATGGCCGAGAAAATTTTTTTCTTAGTAACATTTGATGGTAAATTCTCGAAGAAACAACAATCAGAACGTGGATAAATTGTCGCGAGATTTGTATCGATTATAAAATTTGGTTCATCTGCTGTGTTTCCAAGTTCATCGAATGTTAACGAATGAATACGAAATATATTCGGAAATTGAGCAGAAACAACCTCACAAACACGTTCTTCGTCTATGTCATATGTTTTGCGATAAGATTTTAATATTTCTTCAGTTGAAGGTAATGCCGTTGGTTGACTATCGATTACAATGTATGTATCTCGTTCGATTTTCTCAACGAATGAAATCGTAATATTACGTTCGTGATCAAGAACCATCGATTGAACATTCTCAATTAAATGTTCTTTATCGTCTTCATTCATTAATTGAATCATAGCGATGCCAAGTTTCGCAAAACATCTAATATTTACGACGTCCATACGTAATACCTTTTTCATACGACTTCGAATCGTTTTCTCTACATCATTTTCGGTTAGATCTAATGGTAAATTTAATACGTATACTTGTGCATTTGTTTCTGTAGTCGATGTCGATACTGAAGTTGAAAAATACGAATTTTTGGAATATAAATGATTTGTTTTATGTCGTTTATCATCATTCATACTTAAAATAATAACAACAACAACGTATAAATGTTTAGAAATTTATATCGATGTTATCACTTAGAAACTTCTGAAGTGCAACTGAGAGGGTTTTTTCACTTTTAGGTGACAAAAGTAAATATTGTACGTTTAGAACAAAAAGATCTGATAAAAGATAACATTGTATTTACATACAAGCAAATAGGTGACGCGTGTGCATCAAGTTTATTTGCTTTTTGTTAATTAAATCAACTACTTGAATATGCTAATCATCAATCGAACCATACTATAGAAGTGTGTTTTTTTGCTTATTTGTTGAAATATGAAATTTGAATAAAATAATTAAAATTACAGACATTGACGAAGTAAAGAAAGCGACTCCCATAATACATTTTTCGAACATGCAAACAAGTCTCCTACAACAACAATACTGGATTCAACAGAAAAAACAACCACCAATTCTTGCATTCGATCGATTGAACAGTGCATCGGATACTTTCTCATCTGTATCATCTACTCGTATTAATTCGACAAATAGCATAATTAAAGAATTTTGTCCGGAGGAAAACGATGAAGATGAAGACCTTTCATGGAAAAGGTAATAAACGATACACTTTTTTTAATGATATATTCTCATATTCTCTAAAGACGTATTTCGGGATATATATGTTCTCCAAAATGTAAGACATGTATTATTGGATCTATTCTCGGAGGATTATTAGCTGCTATTGCTCTCTCAGTAGTATTAACTATTTATATACAAGATCAAAGTAAGTTCATTTTACATTTTTCACTTCAAATTTATTCTATTTTTTTTCAATAAATCTAAAGCAACAACGACGATAACTACAACAAGTAAATCAAAAGATAAATTTATATTCATTTAAGTTTGGTACTTTGTAGCATCAACAACCAGCACTTCAACGACAAGTACAACAACAACTAGTACTACATCAACAACAACAACCTCAACATCAACCAGTACTACGACTAGTACAACTACAACTAGTACAACTACAACTACAACAACGACGACTAGCACAACAACATCAACCAGTACTACAACCACTACGACTACCACTACAACTACAACAACTTCAACTAGTACTACAACTAGTACCACTACCACTACAAGTACAACAACTTCAACTAGTACCACAACTAGTACAACGACAACGACAAGTACAACAACTTCAACTAGTACTACAACGAGTACAACTACTACAAAAACAACGACAACTTCAACTAGCACCACAACTAGCACGACTACTACAAAAACAACGACAACGACGACTAGCGTAATGACGACAACAACCACTCCTGAATGTTAGTAGTTATTATTGAATTAAAAAGTCAAATGATCTATTTGTGAATTGTAGTTTGTCCAGCTACTGCTACAACAATCAAGTTTGATGATATTTCAATAGGAGCAGTACCAAGTGGATACAATAATTTAGTTTGGACAAATGGAAACGCAATTACAACAACAGCAGGTAATGGATATTATACAGGTGCTGTTAGTCGACCAAATTCCGTAATGAATCCATATGGAGATCCAATGACTATAGCATCTGCTAATTCACAAAGTTTTACTCTCTATTCACTTGTAATAGCTGCAGCATGGTATGATGATTTGCAATTAACTGTTGTTGGATATAAATCGAATATAGTTATTGCAACTAGTACATTTACTTTCCAAGTATTTACCGCTTCATATTTGAGTTTCAGCGGATTTTCTGGACTAGATAAAGTTATATTTACAACATCCGGTGGTACAAAAAATAGTGTTGTTACAGGAAATGGAACACATTTTTCTATGGATAATATTTGTTTAACTTTCACATAGATTTCAATCAGTAGATCTTTTTTTTTTCGTACTCAATTATCATTAATAAAATTTCATTACATTCTCAATCTAAAAACGTCTCATTAACATTCTTGTTCTGATCAATTAAAAAAACTCTTTAGATTTCTAGTTCATAAGAAACAACGGAAATCTTCTTTTATTGCAATAAAATTCGGCTGCTCCAATGTTTCTTAGAAAACTTTTCTACAGTTGATCAAGATCGGTGGTAGTTTCTCGCTCAATCGCAAGAATAGTTATATCACTGAAACGATTGTCATTCATCTTGTTACAAGTAAATGTTTTGGCAAATTCGAGTCGAAAGAAAGTACGCTCACATAGTTTAACTCAGATATGGACAAATCAGAGGTTTTCACAAGTCAAACCAACCCGAAAAACCACTAAAATTGTCCGGATGTGGCGAATTCATAGTCAATTTTAGGGTTTTTCTCCATTCGCTTTTAGTTTTTAATTATTTTTCGTTTTAAACTTCAATTATCCATAACTGTGATTGCATTGTGTTGTCCTTGTCGAAATAATTGAATACGATGATTCCCCCAATCGGCAACATATAAGTCAAAATTGACATCGACAAATAATCCAAAAGGGTTATGAAGCATATTTGATGCATTCCCGGCAACACCTGTACCAGCAACGATTGTTAATATATTTGAAGAACTACTTAATGATTTCGATAAAACTTAATGGTTTCGATAAAACTTGATGTTTATAAGTGGATGAAAAGTATAAAGTATTGTTGATATCAATAAAGATACCATCTAAATCTCCGTCACTATATGCAATAGTCGCAGAAGTGTTAGTTTCATTTGATAACCACCGATTGATAGTAAAGGGTGTGTTTGTAGAAGTAGTATAGATATCACCATTACTAGTTACAAAAATGGAGAGTTGAGTCAACTGATTAGTATTGATTTTCTTTGTGAAATTGATATTATCATTCTCCCAAATGTATATACCATTCGTAGTTCGACCAGGTATATATATTGTGTTGTGATTCCATTTGAATTCCAAACAGTAGATGCATCAAATTTGGGTCGATTGTAAGATAAATCTTCAAATTGATCAAATACCATCGATATAAGCCAAATGTTCACATAGCTAATCAAGATCATGATGAAAAAATGAATAAAATATTAGAAGAATATTTTGTTTCTACCTACATATTGGGTGAATAAGTCAGATAAGTCAAATACAAAATTGTCAGTTAAGTCTATTGATCTAACGCCAGAAAATTGTTTTTTTTTGTGTTGATATAAAAGACATTTTTTGAAACAAAGCTAACACTTATATTATAATTAATCGAACGAAACAACATGAATTTTTATTTCTATAGCAAATATACATTACAAGTAACGAAAGCGAAACTACGCAGACAAAGCAAAGCAATGAATGATTCAGTTTAAATGAGTTGAAAAACATTGAGTTTGATTATAATTTGTCAAAGGTCCAACACGTAATCCATCATCTTTCCATTGATTGTTCTCATCAAGATAATA
>Ga0209960_1001543_pt1 | contig 29245 bp, 20 predicted proteins | sample ThiBiot_500_plan_2_FD_183947 | JGI IMG/M metagenome (GOLD analysis project Ga0209960, IMG submission 183947) | Wastewater bioreactor microbial communities from Cape Town, South Africa - Thiocy_expt_500_plan (SPAdes) | ecosystem: Engineered > Bioreactor > Thiocyanate-remediating >... | reverse complement strand
ACTTTTCTTGTATCAAAATATGTTTTCCTACACTTTCGAACATCCTCTACAGCATGCTATAGACAAAGAGGGCAAAATCAGAAATAAAAACTTGGCCACCGAAGTGTCGCGTTGCGTGGACAAGCCGTCTGATTTTAAGTGATCGTTGATAACACACAAGAGCTTCATCCTATTCTTGATATTTTAATAAAATATGACCAATATTGTAAAGAATACTGGCAGTATTAACATGACCAGATGGATAGAATTTCTCGTTGATTTTCAATGCCCGTTGATAATACTCAAGAGCGCTTCAATTTAAACAATTGAAACCATATGAATTGTCCTGATTCTTTCGATAGATCTTTTGTTGATTGTTCATGTTTACCGAATAGATTAAGTATTTGTATTTGTTGATCAACTAAATTCAATTGTTCTCGAATTGATTTCGATAATCGATCTAAATCATTGTAAATTCCAATGATCTTTGTATATTCATTTGTTAGTAAATATTCGTATCGTTTGATATTCATACAAAAGATAAAAATTGAATCTACTTGTCGTAAATGAAGAATTTTAGGTAGGATTTTCGATGTTTGTTGTCCTGATGTTATTAAAAAGATTCGTTCGTTTTTTGCTAATTGAATATAAGTCGCACAAAGATCGAGATCTTCATAGAAAATAACATAATCATTGATTTCTCTCAATTTATCTTGTGTTTGTTTTGTATCATCGTTTTTTCCGATAGTTGGATCGAACCAAATCAGAATTGTAGTTTCTTTATTTTCTTTGGGGTTGTCGATGTCGTTATATGAGCCATTGAATTCAAATAACACACTTGATGATCATCGCTTTCGCTTTTCTTTCAACAACCTTCTTGAGAGTGTATTGAAAAAACAGAATTTGTTTTCTATTTTATTTTGCTCGACAAAAACACAGTTACATCTCTTTTTTAACTCTTTCAAGATTGTCTTTAATTTTCTTTACATCAGGATGATCGGGAGGAAGTGATTGTTGCCAAATTGCAAGTGCTTTTTCAAAATAAGAAACTGCTTGGACATATTTACCCATGTTTCCATATTCGCTGCCAATGTTGTTATAGGCCATAGCCAAATTAGGATGATTAGGAGGAAGTGATTGTTGCCAAATTGCAAGTGCTTTTTCATAGTTAGAAAGTGCTTTGACATATTCATCCATGCTGTTATACACAACGCCAATGTTGTTATAAGATTGAGCTAAATCGGGATGATTGGGAGGAAGTGATTGTTGTCGAATTGCAAGTGCTTTTTCATAACAAGAAATTACCATAATATATTTGTCCATCTTCAAATATACGTTTCCAATGTTGTTGTAGCATGTTGCCAGAAGAGGATAATCGGGAGGACGTAATTGTTTTGCAATTGTAAGTGATTTTTCAAAATGAATAAGTGCTTTGGTATATTCACCCGTTTGCAAATACACATTTCCCATGTTACAATAGCATGAAGCAAAATGAGGATCATTTGGAGAAAGTAATTTCTTACTCATTTCAAGATTTTTCTCGTAATAACTGATGGCTTCTTTGTATTCTCCTTGTTTATATTTCATCAATCCAAGTTGATTATAAATACTTGCTTTTTTAACATCCATTGTTTCTTCTTGCAACAATATTTCATAGATTTGTTGAGCCTTTTTAAACTGACCCATATTTCCTAGAACTATAGCCAATCGATACCATCCCCGACACTCAGGATAGCTCTCTTGACGGATTTGTTGAGTTAGTTTCTGAAGATCTTTATCATTGTCAGTTGTTAGACGTAAATCTACTTCGAAAATACCAGAATTATCGTTCATAGGTCGAATATCATTGATTCGAAAGATGGAATGCATTCCAAAGAGAACTTCATCTTCTTCAGGACCGTAATAACTAAGCTCTGCAATCGATGCAAATGGTGTTGTCGATTGACCGGGCCAAATGGTCATTACAAATAGAACACCAATATTTTCTGGATTTATAACACTCGTCAATGCAAAACGCATTGAAACTTCGCGTTTCTTGCTCGTGGATAAGAAATTGTTAAATGAGATTAATCCGCCTTTGGTTTGTTGAAGTTTTGCAAATTCAGTTTTAGTCATTCCTTGACCACGATAGGCAATGAATTCATTCTTTAATTGACCGTTAGCTGATTGCTGTTTGTGTAGTTTTTCGATTTGTCGATGAAGATCTGCAACAAAAAATCCCATTTTAATAATAATATCTCCATCTAATAATCGTAAACCACGATTTAACATTGGATATAGGAAACATTCGTAGGTGTACCACCAGACTGGAGATATTTGTGTTCTTTCTCGTTGAAATTTGTTAACGTTTTCTAATTCTTGATCATTGTCTTTGAATGTCTCACGACAGGAATTGATAAATTCTTCGATTTGTTGATCTTTGAATTCGATAGTTAAGAGAATTTCTTTTAAAATAGTTGAATACATAAACGAAGGTTCAATTTTATCTTTTGAAGAAGCACCAATTGTTTTGACAAAACTCATTGAAATCGAATTCTGTTCATATTGTCGAACAATTTTTCTCAAAGCTTCGCAAATCGGTGGAATTTCACTAAAAATACCTTTGATTTTCGAGTAATTTTTCGCCCATGTTTCATGAAATTGTTTGTTGGCACAGAAGATAAAAATCGTATCGAGTTGTGAAAGATTATGTATTTGTGGTACAATATGTTGACCTAATGATCCTGAGATAATCATGCATACTTGTTTATTATTACCGATGTTTTTGAGAAACTCAACGCATGCTTTTTCATCAGTAAAAGTATTGACTGAATTGATTGTTTGTCGTAATTGTTTGATTGTTTTTTGATAATTAGGGGTATTTTGATTGATCTTCCTATCAAGCCATATCAGTGAGATATTCTGAGTCATTTGAGAATCGGATTGTTTGTATAGAAAATAACTCGAATTATGTTGAATATATAAAACGTGTGTGAAAAACAAAGTCACTCAAGCGAAACGTACGGTTTTGATGACGTATAAAAGAGGAAAACTTGTTTTCTGCACGTTAAACAAAAAAATAAATATTGTTTTATGTGACTGATATATAACAACAGTCGCTCGATAGTTATTGTTTCATTTGAGAATGTTTATTCGAACTTTTTAAATTAATAATATCATTTTCTCCTGCGACCGTCTTTTTACGTGCTAATGCTTTGTTTGTCTAATTTTGTCAATGGACTTTTATTCTCAGAGATTGATCTGATCGATTACAACTGTACACCCTCAAGACATTCAATGATTCACCATTGAAAATGTCTGATGTTTTTTTTCCCTTAACAAAAAAAAACAACACTGAAATTGTTACTTGGAAATTTCGTTTTTCGAAAGTGTTTTGTTTTAAATGACGCGCTAAAGTAGCTTTCAATTTGGAAAAAAAATATGCATCATATAAAAAAGAGAGAATTTTTTATTTGAAATTGTATAAATTATTAAATTTGAATGAATTATAGCGAGTATTATCAATATCTCGATAGATCCAGAATTTATATGTAGGATCAACAACTCAATAGTCATAAGATAAAATGTGCTTTTCTGCCCTTCCAATCGATAATTAAACAATTGTTGGAAAAAATTAAGCTTTTTGAAAATCGAATAAGTCAGCTGGAAAAAGAATTGAAAACAAAGAATGAACAATTAAAACAATCCGTTGATAATTTAAATAGTAAGCAGAAACTGAAAAGATTTGTTTAGCTCTTTTTCGTACATTAGAAAGCATAACCCAATTCAACATCAAATTGTCAGAATGAAACATGTGGTAACTGTCGTGATTGTACGTATCTGCCACATATTAATATGACTAACGGTAATGGTAACCAAAGGAGAGCCGTAGTTCTACCCAAACGTGATCCAGCGCCTTCGTTGTTCAGACTACGTAATAACTAGTTTTGACATTTTTCTTATATTTGAATAAATTTCTATTGGACGAAAAAAAAACACAGATATATTAGATAAGAATGTGTTTTTGTTTTTATTCTTAAAACGTAATTTAAAAGTAAACTATGTCTTTGGCACGCGCAACTGAACGGATCGAACAAATACCTTTATTAAGTGTTAATTCAGGTTCATATAATTAACAAAATCTTAGCATGTTAACAGTAATTTCCTTTTAGAAAGTACGTATGGTACTGATACTGTGCGAAGCAATGACCGAATGGTCGAAAATTTAACAACTATGAGTATTAATGTCGATACTGACACAGATTTCGGTCCTATAGTCGGATATGCCAACGAGCCTTTGTTACCTTTGGTCAAAGCTTGTGCTCCATTGAACAGTATGATCTACAATCTATGGTTTTATGTTCAATTAGCACTGGATGGTACTCCAGAACAGCCTGCAGATGGATTGACAATTGATGAGAGTGCTGCTATTCGTCTTTATACAATCGAATGGCCAAGACCCCATCGAAGTCTCTATTTAATGCTCAACCAAACATTAAAAACGGCTCATCGTGATAATCTTCGGCCGTATTTCAAATACCTCAAATTGTTTCTAACTGCTCTAGCCAAACTACAATGTCTTCCACAGCAAACCGTTTGGAGAGGTGTAACTAAAGATTTGAGCGCACTTTTCCCGCCAGGCACTCCGCTGACATGGTGGGGATTTTCATCATGTACAACTACAATGACTGTGCTCAATAATAACATGTATTTGGGTAATAGTGGTTCGAGAACACTCTTTTCTATTGAAACTATCAACGGTCGGACAGTACGTGCTCATTCACATTACGAAGGCGAAGATGAAATTCTTCTTTTGCCTGGCACGAGCATGATTGTTCAATCACAATTCAATCCTGCGCCTGATCTTCACATTATTCATTTAAAACAAGTCGTGCCAAAAGAAATACTATTAGAACCGCCTTTTAAAGGTAGATGAATTTCGAACTATTTATTTTAATCTTATTTCTATGCAATTAGATGCATGTCTCTATCCAAAAGTTGAGTAAGTTTAGTTTAACTAATCTGCTCTGATGAGTTTTTTTTTAAAAATCATATTAAATAGGCAGCATTGGTATCAGAAAAAGAAATTTATTCTTCCGATCATAAGCACAATGACGATGTTAGTTGCCATTGCAGGCATTCTCATATATTTTTTAATCATATACAAACCAGGTATATAATTTGATTAAAATAATACGTGCTTATTCATCTTTCATGAATTTCAGCATACAAATGCGAAAATCCTTATACAAGTGCACAGAGATATTACACTGGTAACTCTCCAATTTCAATAGCATTCGGTCATTTCACAGATATAAGAAACAATACGGAACCTTTACTACTTGTGAGCAACTATGCTGATGGAACTCTTAAAGTACTTCTAGCTGATGAAAATCATGGATTTGATTCAAAAGAAAAATTCGCGACCGGGAAGCGTCCAGGATGGATAATATCAAATGATTTCAACAATGATAATAATCCCGATTTAGCAGTGACCAATGTTTTTGATGGTACTGTTAGTATACTACTTGGTAATGGTGATGGAACGTTTCAATATCAAAATGTCTATGATACCGGCTTTCCTTCAATGTCAATAACAGCAGGTGATTTCAATAGTGATAACAGAACAGATCTAGCAGTGACCAATTGGAGAAACAATACTGTTAGTGTATTACTTGGCAATGGCAATGGGACGTTTCAGACTGAAACAACATACGACACTGGTGAGGATCCACTGACGGTAATAACAGGCGATTTCAATAATGACAGAAAACTCGACCTGGTAGTGGCGAATCAGGGCGAATATGCTCTCAGTATACTCTTTGGTAATGGTGATGGAACATTTCAGGACCAAACAAGATACAATACTAGTGGCAGACCAGGGCCTATCACAGCAGGAGATTTCAACCATGATTATAAACTAGATTTAGTTATGTGTAATATGCAAGTTAATACTATCAGTATATTACTTGGCAATGGCGATGGCACATTTCAAAATCGAACAACATACGACGTCGGTGATGGTTCAATATCAGTAATAACCGATGATTTTAACAATGATAATAAATTGGATCTAGCAGTCAGCAATATGGAGAATGATACAATCAGTGTACTGCTTGGTAATGGTGATGGGACATTTCAAAATCAGACAATGTATGACACTGGTCGTCGTCCTATGTCAGTAGTAGCAGGTGATTTCAACAATGACAACAAATCTGATCTAGCAGTGGCCAATCGAGAGAATAATACCATAATTGTGTTTATTGGTGAGGGTGATGGAACATTTAAGATTGACAAAACGTACGATACTGGCCGTGGTCCAATTTCGTTAGCAACAGCCGATTTCAACAATGATCGAAAGTCCGATCTGGTAGCATCGAATTATGGCGATAATACCGTTCATATGCTTCTTGGAAATGGTGATGGAAGTTTTCGAAATCGAAGCACTTATGACATTGGTGATCATCCAATATTCGTGATAGCAGATGACTTTAACAATGATAGAAAGACAGATTTAGCATCGGTGAATGAGGACGGCTATTGGGTCGGTGTACGACTTGGTAATGGTGATGGAACGTTTCAGATTCAAAAAATGTATAATGCCGGCAGTAAGCCAGTGTCAATAACAACAGGCGATTTCAATCACGATAAAAAAGTCGATTTAGCAGTGGCTAATTGGGAAAACAGCAATGTTATCAATGTATTACTTGGTAATGGTAATGGAACATTTCAAGAGCCAACAAAATTTGATGCTGGTCCTAGACCGACACATGTGATTACAGGTGATTTCAATAATGATACGAATCTGGATCTAGTTGTTGCTAATTTCGATGAGGCATGTGATCACGATGATGATATGAATATGCTAGAAATGGTGTCATTCGGTTATGATATTGGTACTGTTAGTCTATTATTGGGAAATGGTGATGGAACCTTTCAAGATAGGAAAAATTATACCGTTGGTCATTGTCCACGATCGGTGGCGATGGCTGATTTTAACAATGATAACAAACTCGATTTAGCAGTGACCAATATGATAGATAATACTGTCAGTGTGTTACTAGGGAATGGTGATGGGACATTTATGGCTCAAAGAGCAGCTCTTGCTGGCCGTAGTCCAATGGCAATAGCAGCAGGTGATTTTAATCGTGATAACAAAGTAGATCTAGCAGTGAGCAATCTACAGGATGATACTATCAGTGTGTTGATTGGCAATGGTGATGGGAGCTTTGCGAACATAATTCCATATAATGCTTGCAATGATCCAGTCTTCTTGAAAGCTGATGATTTTAATGGCGATGGACAACTCGATCTAGCTGTTGGTATTTTGAATTCTAACGAAATATTAGTTTTTTTTAATACATGTTCTCGTGAATAAAAGAGTATTTAGTGTGTTTTATTTGAAATCCTTGAGCTAATTCTTTCTCTTGATCATCATCATCAAGATAGACAAAAGTTTGAAGATTTCCATTGAATTTGCCAAGTAGTATATCACCTGACGGATGAATAAATCGAGTAACATAACCATTATATACCGTATCCGTAGAGCGTTCGATGGAATTCCATGAATATCCATTGCGATCCAACGAAATGTTCGTTCTTGTTTTGGATTAATTAATATTTGGTAAATTAAAGATGTACGAACACCTCGAAAAGATCCAACAGCAATACTCATTCCTTGAATAAGTTTACCAAGAATCATTTGACCTTCTTTCGTCTTAAAACGTACGACATATACCGATCGATCATTTTCTTTTCCGCCAATAACAGCATCTGCTGGAATATAACCATATTGAGAATCTTTCCAAATAGTCTCATTTTGTTTGTACCAAATAAATTGAAACTCATCAATTGCAAGTCCAGATCGACCTCTAACATATCCAAGTACATAACCATAAAATGAGTCTGTACATTTCTTTTCATCTTTCATACCGTATAATGGTGTTATACGTCCATTTGTCGTCTGAAATTGTATTCCAGTAATGAAACTAGTATATTCACCATCAACAATAATACCTCCTTTGTATTTATCATCTGTTGCTTTTCCAACATATAAAGTCACACTTTGAAAGTTTTCTCCGTCGACTAACATGAATTTCGCATTGAATACATTATTCGGTCTACAATTTCCATTTCCATGATAAATTTTCGGATAGAATTCATCAGTTTTATCATAAATAAAACGTATTGCTTCGAGATATCGTTCCCAAAATACCTCAACGCCAACACAACATGTTTCCGTCGGTAGTTTAAGTTCAATTGAATCATCAAATGATGAACCACCTCTGGGACTACCATAAACCGAACCGATTCTATCTAAACGATTCGTGCTTGCAGTGAAATTCTGCTTTTTAAAAGTACGTGATCGATCATACCATTGAAGACTTTGATCAAGATCACCTTGTTGTGATGCAAGAGTACCGAGATCTTCATATAAATTAGCGAGTCTATGATCATTGGATGGTAATTCTTGACATAAACGTGTGAAATATTTCTTAGCTAACTCGAATTTTCCCATTTTCCAAAGAACATCTCCTAAAATACGAAGATTCGTCGGCCCATATCCTGTTCTTTCTTTCATATACGACAGAAGTTCTTGTAATTCATGTTCACCATCATTACAAAATCGCAATTTTACATTCCAAATATGTTCATTATCAATAACAAGTAGCGCTCATCCGAAGGATTCGCAGACCCTTTTCTGAAAGAAATCTAGTTTACTGAGCATTCAAAACACTTTCATCCTCACTCTTAGAAAAAGAAAATATTGCTAACGATCAATAAATGAACGCATGTATTCATTATATTTTTCTACTTCTCGTTTTTACTATAAAATAAACATGAAAGAAGATATTCAAAAAGAATCTACTTTTGAATACATCAATCAAAATATATAAAAAGATAGAATATTTTCGGAAACGTGACATTTTCAATATCGTTCCCGTAGGATTCTAATTCCGATTGCTGAAAAAATGATTAATGATTTCGAAGTTCCACTTTTCTCTCATAGCGCATTATCTAAATTAAGAACAGACATGTGATTTATATTCAATAACACATTTTCCTAATTAATCGTCAATAAATATTTTATCTTGTTATTACAGGAAGAGAACGATAATGTTTTGTATAATAATAAAATTTGACCTCATCGACATAAAACTCTTATGTTGAACGCAGATCTTCCATGGATAGAAAATGTACATGTATAATATATCCATCGTAAATTATGTTATGAATGATAATTGAACAACGAGAGATAGACGAAATCGTTGAGAGTGAAAGACTCTCGAAGAACCAGCTGTATTTGTCCGAAATATCAGAAAGGCAGTATTCATAATTTTATGATAGGAACGATAGGAATTTAGCTGTCAAGCTAACAACTTTACATACAAACCTTTAGGTTCAAGTAGAACCTATAAAGGTCTACTTTACTATTCACTTTTCTGAACGCTTTCATATACTAATAGTCATTTTCCTTTATCATTGACACATTGCAATCATTCAAATATGTGTAGAAAATTTCTGTCTTTAAAATTTAGGCTTCCGAATATTAATGTATCAGCTACAGGCTCAGAAGATCAGTCGTGAAGCTAATATGATATGTTTAAACGAAAATTTTGTGAAATACGAACAGAAAGGGAGTATAAAAGTATAATGGTAGAAAATTTGGACCCCCTCTCACAGACATCACTGACATAAAAGATATAGCTAATATCAGAAACCGAATTGCTGTTACAGGCGTTACTAGCATTCCAGAATTACCAACATTACAGACATAATTTGAGAACTAATGTATCTATTTCAGCGATCTAAACCTATTTTATAACTTAATTTTCATTTACAGTCAACATTCGATTAACATACTAACAAAATAAATTAGTTCTACACATCAATTTGAAACTCCGTCTTAATTAGTATTTTCCAAACTTCCCAATCAGTTCCTGTTTCACACTTTTAATGCAGAAGCGATTGCGCTGACCAGCTATTTAAATTTCAACGCGAAATACGAGTGTGAATTCAAATACATCGGAATAATAACCATAATAGTGGTATTAAAAGTATTTATTTTCTTTATCGATACTTCGATGTATTCTCACGAGTGTTTCGTGCTCAAACACTGAAATCTCAATATTTTCTCAGTTTTAAGAACTTTCTACGCGTTAATCATGCATTTTCTCAAATTCGAATCTAATAATTCGGATAACAAATCAAAACCTTAAATAATACATCATGTGCAAACATTTTCATATCCCACTTCCTACACACTAGATATCGTCCATCTACGATACGTTCACTATCTCTAAAGTACAATTTCAATTAAATTTCACAAAAATACACTTTTCTTCAAAACTCAATGAATAAAATAAATAGACAAAATCACAACTACAAGCCGTTTTCTTTTCATGCAATCAAAGTGAATGTAACTGTCAAAAATTTCAAATTAATCAAGCAATCTATACCCAAAATATTAATATTGTCATTTATTACGATGAAATGTAACAAACGCACACAAGAGCATAATTATGAATATCCCTCAAGTTCCACCTATTCGTAATCAATCTTAAACCAGAAAATTGGAATCTACAATTGAATCACCACCACACTGTGAGATGGCTGTTTGTCTTCTTCAGGCGCTCGAAATACTGTGCACCTTGAGCTCCGATATGATTGCCGTAAAGTTCGAGTTTAGTGAGTGTCTGTATGAAAGAGACAGGAATGAGATGATGGTAAAAAACGTGAAGGAGTGATGATCTCACTGTATTGTGTCGCAATGCTTCACCCAAATATTGTGCACCTTGATCTCCGATTTCATTGTAGCGCAGGTCGAGTGTACTGAGTGTCTGTATGCAAGAGACAGGAATGAGATGATGATACAAACATGAAGGAGTGATGATCTCACTGTATTGTGTCGCAATGCTTCACCCAAGTATTGTGCACCTTGAGCTCCGATTTCATTGCGGTAAAGGTTGAGTGCAGTGAGTGTCTGTATGAAAGACACAGGAATGAGATGATGGTAAAAACACGAAGGAGTGATGATCTCACTGTATTTTGTCGCAATGCTTCACCCAAACATTGCGCACCTTGAGCTCCGATTTGATTGTTGTCAAGGTTCAGTGTAGTGAGTGTCTGTATGAAAGAGACAGGAATGAGATGATGGTAAAAACATGAAGGAGTGATGATCTCACTGTATTGTGTCGCAATGCTTCACCCAAATATTGTGCACCTTGATCTCCGATTTCATTCCAGTAAAGGCTGAGTGTAGTGAGTGTCTGTATGAAAGAGACAGAAGTGGGATGACGGTAAAAACACGAAGGACTGATGATCTCACTGTATTGTGTCGCAATGCTTCACCCAAATATTGTGCACCTTGATTTCCGATTTGATTGTAGTGCAGGTCGAGTGTAGTGAGTGTCTGTATGAAAGAGACAGGAATGAGATGATGGTAAAAACATGAAGAAGTGATGATCTCACTGTATTGTGTCGCAATGCTTCACCCAAGTATTGTGCACCTTCAGCTTTGATGTGATTGTCGTTAAGGTCGAGTGTAGTGAGTGTCTGTATGAAAGAGACAGGAATGAGATGATGGTAGAAACACGAAGGAGTGATGATCTCACTGTATTGTGTCGCAATGCTTCACCCAAATATTGTGCACCTTGATCTCCGATTTCATTCCCGTGAAGGTCGAGTGTAGTGAGTGTCTGTATGAAAGAGACAGGAATGAGATGATGGTAAAAACATGAAGAAGTGATGATCTCACTGTATTGTGTCGCAATGCTTCACCCAAGTATTGTGCACCTTGAGCTCCGATTTCATTGCCGTTAAGGTGGAGTGTAGTGAGTGTCTGTATGAAAGAGACAGAAGTGGGATGACGGTAAAAACACGAAGGACTGATGATCTCACTGTATTGTGTCGCAATGCTTCACCCAAATATTGTGCACCTTGAGCTCCGATTTCACTCCAGTAAAGGTTGAGTGTAGTGAGTGTCTGTATTACAGCAATATCGATATAATTCAATCAACTCACTTCGTACTACTAATAAATTAGTTCAAGAACATGCAGAAATTCAAAAGCTAATCCAAAAAAATCGATACGATAAAAGTACTATCAACAGGGAATTTTTCGTCGGTGATCTCGTATGGGTCAAGATCCCAAATCCTCAAATTGACAACAACACTATATCACATAAACTACGACCTAAGTATCAAGGACCGTGTCGTCTCATTGAAAAACTCTCTCCATCGACATTTATTGTTCTACGATTACAAGATAATGTTAACTTAGGAGTCACCAATATCGATCGCATAAAACTATATTATGAACCACAAAACACTAATTCGTCAAATTCAAACTTAACAAATAATTCCTCTTCCTCATTAATAAGGCGATATCCGTTAAGAGAACGTCGACCGCCTCGTATTTATTAATTACTCAAACTATAATTATACATTTCGTAATTTAGTCACTTATTTTTTACTTTATTTCCCCTCATTGATATATTTTTTCTTTTCAAAAAATGTCTTTTAATCTTCCAGATCAAATTTTCTTTATGAACGATATGTTCACAAAGATTTTATTCGTCATGTGTTTCATAACACACTCAAAATCACTTATTCCCTTACCACAGGGACATGTGGTTCATCCCACGTCAGGTTTGGCATTTCAATACATTACACAATATTATCCGGCGGATACTATTATACCGATTACGGTCTCAATCCCACTTACCAAAGATATGTGCTATCTACTACCATTACACAGCTTAGAGAAAATTCATAGTTGTCGTCAATCGGCAGATGATACATCGAACAAAAGGTCAAAACGACTCATTTCTGAAATTATATCTATTGGAATGGGGACTGCAGCATTAACTATGTCAACTGCAACATCTTTACAATTAACACAATTGAAAAATGATATGGAAACTATCACTAAATCATTAATACAACAAAATAATATCACTATTACCCAACTCCACCATTTTCATGAAGGCCAACTGAAACTCGCATTAGTGTTAAATCATACTCAAATCGTTTTAAACAAAACCGTAAATATCATTAACTATCATCATTTACAATTCGACCACTTGGAAACTTATGCTAAAATCCTGGACAATCGACTTACTACTTTCATACATACGGTTGAATCTCATTTTTTACATACTGCACTTGCAGATATTTTTGCGAATCGTCTCAATTTACAATTCATACATCACAAAGACTTAAATACAGTACTACAATTTATCGTGGCTTCTACGAATATTACGTTTAATAATAATTTCACTGATTCTACATTACTCAATTTAGTCAGTAGTCTTTTAATTCAACAAGCAATACATTTTATTCCTAAAGAAACAAATACAACACTTGGTATCCTATCGATTACTTCATTTTTTGCGGCAAACACTAAACGAAAAATGTCTTTTAATATCTATCAGTTAATTCCAATCCCTTTCCCACATACGGGATTGCGTGTTCGACTAGCTAATCTACCAGTAACAATTGGGATCGACTTTGAACATTCACGACTAATTACATGGAATGTTGATCAAATAATGACATGTAATTTTCAATCCATATCAACGTGCCGAGAAACACCACCAATTATAACAAAATGGCAAGATACTTGTTTATATCAAATTTTAACAGATACAATCTTATCCGCCTGCCGAATAGAAATAGAAAATGAACCACTTTTCTTTCATGATATGGGCAAACAATGGCTGATATCCACAAATTCAACACAGACATGTCATTTCACTGTATTTTCAGCAACAAATCCTCCAACTATTATCAAGGACACAGTACGAACACTACCACCCGTAACTTTAGTTACCATCCCTGAAAAAACTACACTTATATGTGAACGTTTTTCAATTCAAGCGGCACCCAAAGTAACTGATTCACCATTGATCATTTGGGACTTAAGCTTACAAGAAGCACCAACAGAAGATACGTGTGATTTTATCAAATATTTAAATAATTCGAAAAAATGGCCAAAAATACCTTATATTTCCGATGAATTTAAAGCCATATATAATTTCTTAGAAAATACTTCAACGACAAAGTCAAACTATAACTTACGTAATATACATCGACATCCGTTTGGTATTCTCATTATCATCACAATCATTGTTACTACAATTTTATTCCTATTCGTATTTATCTGTCTTTTAACTTGCAAAATTCGTCTACCATCAATTTATTTACCCGTTTCAACTATAAATGATGTTTCAACAAACAACAAATAATAAACATTTCTCTATTCTATTCTTTTTCTCTTCTTCCCTTTTTCTTTTTGACGCTCAGGAGAGCGTCTTGTTTTCGTCCGGGAGTGTGACTATCAAAGATTGTCTTCACTTTCGTATATAGTATATCTGCTTTTCTTTCCTTTTCCTCTTCTCTCTCATTATTCATTGAGATATCTAGATTCTATCATAGATACGTGTTTGACATTTGTTCCCAATATAGAATAGAAATAATCCGATTTAGAACATTGATATCAATAGTTTATATTTGTGCTGTTTATTTTAACCCTAGATATCAATGCATGATATGCCTTTTTTGGAAATGTAACCCTAGATTGGAAACATTATATTGAATGGGTATTTTCGGAGTTCACTAGTATATCGAGAAGATATATAAGGAACGAAGAAAGTACAGTTCGATGCGATTTATTATATATAATAAATATAGTTAGTATATTATATACTTACATACAGTCATAAATCGTCACATGTATGAAAGAGACAGGAATGAGCGAATGACGAAGAAGATGATGAAACGTCGCCTACTCGGACAAAGGATGGGTCTCTGCGTATACATCTGTGTTACTAGTTAGACAAGAAAGTAACGCTTCTGATTTGACCGGTAAGTGTACTGAGTGAATGTGCAAGCTATATGGAGGAGTCTCAGGTAAGTATAGATGTGCATGATGAGTCCCGAGTAGAGAGTGTGTCTCAGAAGATGTATCCTTTTTTGAGAACTATTAGGCAATTTGTTGATGTCGGATGAATGAATTTTGATTGTTGAGTTATATGTAGAGGCGGCACCAGGATTTTCGGGTATGCTAAGTCTTAGCTATGAAGCATAGGATCCGCATAAAACTGGTATCGTTACTATATGGGACATAAATGATGAGTGTTCATGAAGAAAATTTTCTGATTAGCACTTGCGAAATAAATTAGCAATTTCCTGAGCCTCCCTCCCCCAGAATTTCTCGGATACTATTTGGAATCATGTGGTTTTAACAATGTCAGAGTAGGCTACGCCAAAATTGATCGACAGATTTTAATTTCCAGCAAAAAATTCAGAACTAGTAAATAACTACAGTCTTCAGAAATATTGCTGCATGTCACAAATGTCAAAATGAAGACTAAAATGGATATAACTATATGAGGGATCTAGATTTTTTTGTTGAAAATGAAAATCTGTCGATCAATTTTGGTGTAGCCTACTCTGGCACTGTTAAAACCACACGACCGCCAATAGTATCCGAGAAATTCTGGGGGGGCTCAGGACATTGCTAATTTATTTCGTAAATGCTAATCAGAAAATTTTCTTCATGAACACTCATCATTTATGTCCCATATAATAGCTATATCAGTTTTATGCGGATCCCATGCTTCATAGCTAAGATTTAGCGTACTCAAAAATCCTGGTGCCGCCTCTAGTTATATGACTGTTACTCAAACGTTAAGCTGTATTGTATATTCAATTGCTCAAGATTGATGCATCATCCTAATCCTCGAATGGCTTAAGTAGAATGATTATTTGATGTCTAATTTAATGTATTGTTCAGTCTGGATACTAATGTGCTTCGAGATATTTTTTGCACGAAATAACTGATTGGGTCATTTATTCCCTCGGCTGTAAGGAGGGTCATATGAAAAAAATTGTTTGTGTGTGTGTTTGTTTACATGGGGTGAAAAGAACGTCGATTTTAGTATGTCGTAAATGCTGGTCATTGATGGTCAAGAACTTAGTTGGACCCTTGGTAATCGAGGTCAGGAAAGCCGAATCTGAGTAGAAACTGGGGTCAAAGGAACATCGATTGTAGAGAATTCTATTTCTACAGCGTATGAGAATTTCGATATTACGGAATGTTAGGTTATTGAGTCTGATAAATCCGAATCTGCCGTTGGATTTCGAAAATACCCACTTTGGTATTTTCAAAATTTAACAGTTTCTCATAAAGTGTGACTGAAGATAATCGGGTATGGAGAATTCCAGTCTACCATTAGAGTTTGAAAATATAAAATGGCGTATTTTTCACTAGAAAATGGGTATTATTTAAATCTAACGATCTGTTATAAAATTTGATCAAATAGAATCGAGTGTTTAGAATTCGAATCCGTGGTCGGAATTTTAAATTTTAAAACGGGTATTCTCTAGTTCAATAAGTAGGTTTTGTCGAAAGGTAACGGTAATTCGCAAAGAATGATCAAATAGAAATGAATATAAAAATGGCATAGGACGAGTTGGGAGTGGCGGACCGGAGGGACGCAGACGACCGACGAAGTGATACTTCTGACGGTACAAATGAGATTTACACATTATGAATATTCTTTCTATTTGAAAAAATGATGAGAGATCTGTATGCAAAAAAAGAAAAATATTATCTTCTTTGTCATAGAGGAAGATCATGGAAACGTTTTTCTTTGGTAGACAGCGTTGTTTCTTCGATCACATTGACCAAAGAAAGATGAATTTGAGCGATTCGTCATCCTAATGTTCGGATATTGTTCGAAGGTGTCGAATCGAATACGGAGAATCCGGCTTTAGGCAACTCTGCTTGTTCCCTTGACTGTAAGGAGGGTCATATAAAAAAAAAATAGTTTGTCAGTCCGTATATTTGCATTGGGACCAGAAGAACATCGATTTTGGTATGTCATATATGTTGGTCATTGAAAGACATACTATTGTTGGACTTGCCAGTAGTGTCTTATTTGAAACTTGAGTTTAAATTTCAAACTTCAAATTTCAAAATTTAAATTACTACTACCGTGTACATAAGTCCGTCTTCACCCTCAGTTTGGAATTATGCCTACTGTGTATACATGTACGCCTTCACCCTCAAATTTGGGAATAATAATTTGAAATTTGAATTCAAGTTTCATGTATGACATGTATGGGACTTGCGACTTCTTGGTTAAGGGAGGAATGTAGAATTTCTAATACAGAAAGAATTCATAGCGAAGGCGGCCGAAGGCCGTCTGAGTGCACCACCATCGTAAATCTTTGCATTCTAACTACCCACATGAATGTGTCCTCACGCAGGTTGCTAAGAAAACTCACTAATAGCCTTTTATGACTTTAAAAGAATCAAATGCATCGATAGGGAAGGTCGTATAAGCGATCTTCTACGCCTAGATTTCGAAGAATAGAAATCTAATTTTTATGACCGAGAGATGGATATTTTTGAAATCTGACGATGTCTCATAAAGTTTGACCAAAGGGAATGGACTATGGACAAGGGGGAAAAAGCGACACTTCATCTACTTCCGTACTCCCAGAAGTACAGTGGAAGTACCTGGGAGTACTATGGAAGTATTTGGGAGTATCACGGGAGTATCATGGGAGTACGGTGGGAGTACGATGGGAGTACGGTGGGTGTACGATGGGAGTACTGTGGGAGTACTGTGGGAGTACTGTGGAAGTACTGTGGGAGTGTGAACACTCGTACTTTCGCTTTTTCCCCCTTGGGTGCTGCCCATACTACGTTTACTGTAGTATTTCTATAATATTAATATAGATTTTGATTTTGGAATGATTACAAATGAAAATAGGGTTTATGGATTGTTGGATCGATGAGTTATTTATGTTGTTCATTTCCAGTCACTTTCAGCTACAATTTCAGTCGAGGGTTAAGTGAATCGATTCTCGATGAACGTTACTTGTTTGAGAGAAACAGATGTATCATCACAAATATAACATCAATTGTTTGCTTTTGATGTCAATTGAGATGATTTGTTTTTCCAGTCGGTTGGTTTACGAATATGTTAGCTACACTTGTAGTAAATGCATAACATATCATTAAACGTTTGGAGAAGGAAAGAAAAAAACTTAGACTGAAAAAGACGTGGTCACATTCAAGAGCTTTTGTTTATCAGGAGGGGAAAGTAAGGTGTTTAGTTTAGAAAGAAAATGGCATTGAATTTATTTCTTTTGGTTTTCAAAATAATTGACAATTGCAGTCGGTTTGTGAAGCTTTATACTTCGAAAAGTTCAATCATTATCTTGAAGTTACGATGACTGATCATCTGTTTTGAAATCATATACATCGTGTAAACTGTTAGTTATTGTTTTATGACGCTATTATTGTGTTACTTTACTTTACTTTGTTAGAGAAACTAAGAAGAAGTAATGATTTACCTGGTATCGTTGGGAAGAATAAATAATTCGGTTGAGACGTTGGCACACATTAATAAAGGATAGATATAAACTTTTGTCATTTAAATGATCCAATATTCGGTAGACCATTTCGATGGGTAAGTTTTGAAGTGTGAGAGACATTTTCATTGAATATAAATAATCAGATGCTTATAATAAGTGAAAATACTCTGAGAATGTGTATGAAATGTAAAATTTTTCTTTTTTTTGCAAATAAATATGAAATTTACTCATATACGAAGTTCTTCGTTGTTGCAATTACAATAGATAGTGCTTGACGAATGATGAAATAGTAGGAAGATAAACAAAGTCAATATCGGTTATGTCATAAAGATGGCGGTAAGTATCTTGAGGGTTTTGAGACAAGTTTCCATGACCGATTTCGATTTCTGCTACTGGACTTGCGAGTTTACATCATTGAAGGCTTTTGAATGCAGATGATTGGATCTGGTATGTTTTGACTATATTTTTATCTGAAATATAGAATAATTGTTGGTTTTGTTTTTGTTTGAACAAACAGTAGAAGGATGTCATATTCGTGTGCAATTTGTAGGTGTTTCCAGTTATAGTTCGTTTGTGTTGGGTTTCTTGTATTGTTTCTACAAGATAAGAAAATTGACTTAATCAAAGCTGGATGATAGAAACATATAGGTGTCTTGCGGTGGTGATTCGTTAATAAATATTTCTTAGGCCGTTTAATGATAAGGTCACGTGTGTTTGCGCGACGATTTCGATTTTCAACTATGAATTTGATATCGTTGCATATATGTTCGATGAATGTTTGCTCATACATATGATACATGTCTCGTTTGAAGGATGAAAAACGTTTTTCATGTGTGTAATAAATAATGAGCTTATTTGATGTAGTACCTTCGTCTGTTGGTTTCGATGCAGTTGATTGATTTTGTTTTTCTTATAGTTTGATATGTGTTGAATCCTTTTCTTTATTTACGTGTGTTCTAGTTTCTATGGAATTCGCTTTTTATTATGTTAATCTTGCGGTAATGTTTTGACGTAATAGTTGATATTGCTTTTGATGATTTAGAAATGGTACAACTAACCATTGCGAAATATATGTTTGTAAAAATTTTCGAAATTGCTTTTCAGTAAATAATGGTGGATAACTAGAATGTGAATGTATATTGAAATAATGAATTTACATACATGTCATACTTGAAACTTGAATTCAAATTTCAAACTACTATTCCCAAATTTGAGGGTGAAGGCGGACGTGTGTACACCGTAGTAGTAATTTATATTTTGAAATTTGAAATTTGAATTCAAGTTTGAAATAAGACACTACTGAAATCTAACTGAAATTAATGAAAACAACAATGGAATGAAGTGAAAAATTAATTTCTTCGTACGAAGATTGTTTAGCAATTGAATAACTCTATTTAAAATATCATTGAATCGATTGTACGATAACTGTATGAAAGCATTTGCTTCAGAGAGAAATTGTTGCCCTTGTCTGTTAGACAAATAATGAGATTCTTCTTTTTTAATTATTCTTCGAATAGATTGAACAATCTATGCTTATTGGCGATTTTGAATTTGGTCTTTGCATCGAGAGTGGTGTAAAATAACATTGTTGAAAATAATTCATAAGATTCACTGAATATTATTTGAAGATCAATGTACCAAATGGAATATTTACATGTTCCCTTTTAATTTCAATTAATTGTAGTTTTTTTTCGAGCGAATTGCACTTTGGTTCAATCGTATATGATTTGAACCTGAATAGAATTATATAATATAAAGATTTTTTCGTTTATTTGTTTTCTCTCACCTAGACAAAGCTGATGCCATTGTAGTGAATTAAATGGATTATTCATAAGATCGAGATATATACTTTCATTGACAATGAATATCGACGATTTCGTAGAATTTTACATTTAATCGAATACGTTTGATTAGAAAACTCTTGTTTTAATTGATTTAACCAATAAATGAGATATCCGTCAATCTTATTGAAGAGAGTTGTTGGATCGTTGGTAGTAACCGTTAAAAGTTGTACTTCTATTTGTTTATATACATATATGTTCGTGTTGTTGTTGCTGGATTTATATCTGATGCTCATACATACATAAGTAGATACTTAACCATGCACGTTTGGCTTCTTGAATCAGTTTATAATGTTTGTTTTTCATATCGATTCGACATTGATTATTATTTAATGGTAGATAGCCAATCGAACCAATAAAATCTTCTGATTGATCGAAAACTTTTGGTAGACACGTGTAAAAAACTTGCATTTGCAATATGAGATAATCTTCCCAAATTCGACAATTGTTCTGTAGTTGTAAAGTATTGGCCACCAAGTTCATACAAGTTCTATTATCACTTATTTTATTTGTTGCTATTAATTATACTATTGACTAGCTGAATGTCCTTTGACCATAATTATACACATATTGATTTCTCAATTCTGTCAGCAATTCACCAGTACCAGATTTCAAGTATGTATCCCATACGCATAATCCAAGATTAAGCCATCTGATGACCGCTGAAATCTGATTGGTTTGGGACAGACAGATAGACAAACTTTATGGATTTTTAGAACGAATTTTTCGCATATAACCCTTTCTTTCAGAAAAGGGAATAATTCGAAAATTCTCAGAATCTGCAATATAAATTCCATGAATAATCGAATCGTATGCAATTGCACATGGATAGTTCAATGTATTCGATGAATTACCGATAAGACCTGTTGTGCCTGCTATCGTCGTTCCTACTGACGATCGTCGAGTCCATAGTTGAACTCTGTGATTATAAAAATCTGCTATAAAGATATTCTGATTTAAGTCAACAGCAACATCAAAAGGATAGAAGAGAAAGCCAGTCCCTACTACTGTTTCACCGATTGATGCACCTTTCGAATATTTCTGAATGCGAGTAAGATTTTTTTTCTTTCTAATAATCGAACAGAAAAAACGTATGAATACATGTTCGTCAAAGTTGAGAGCTTCTTAACGAATAGAAATTCAATTTGCATTTCATTTTCGTAGTAAAAATTGAATTTTAATTATCCCACGAAGTTCTTATCAGTTTTCTAAATTTTAGGTATCTCGATAATGCTCACATATATTTGATCGATGAAGACGAGACGTTTAAAATATAAAAAATTCACTATTGAAATCGAAACACCACAACACCCTCAAATTGTCGTTTATTCAATAACGTATAAATTTCTGTACTCGATGATTTGTAGTCTCTGATACGTAAAGATTTAGTTGAGTGTCCAATACTACTGACATAGGATAGCCTAATAGTGAAGCATTAACACCAGTAATGCCAGTAATACCAGCGATTGTCATACCATTACTTTGTCCACTAAGAAAAAATTGTATTCGTCTATTATCACGATCAACAACATATATGTTACCCATGGGATCTAAAGTAATATCTCTTGCACATAAAAATCCACTTGAACTACTACTAATCGTTCCATTGAGATAACCAGCAATGAGCGTCCAGTTCGAAGCACCTAACGACCATTGAATAATATTATTCGTATTACATTGAGCAATGAAAAGGCTATTTGTTACTGCATCATGATATAAACCATATTGATAACCAAGTTGACTAGTACTAAGACCATGTCCATTCCCTCCTGCTACAATAGTACCATTACGGACACCAGCTGGATAATACATAATTCGAAAATTATTATAATCAGAAATATAAATTCCATGAGTAATTGAATCGTATGCAATACCATAAGGTAAGTTCAATTTATCCGATGAATTACCCACAACACCTGTTGTGCCTGCAATTGTTGTCCCCACTGATGATCCTCGAGTCCACAGTTGAATTCTATGATTATTAGAATCTGCTATAAAGACATTTTCATTTAAATCGACAACAACATCATGAGGATCTAAGAGAAACCGATCTCCCACTCCAGCTATTGGTGAACCTTCACCTGCTACTGTTTCACCAACTGATGCGCCTTTCGAATATTTCTGAATTCGATTATTGGCTGCATCCGCAATGTACAATGTATTCGACCAATCTATACCTATTCCACGAGGGTTATATAACTTATCTGAAGTATTTCCAGGTTGACCTGTTACACCTGCTACCGTTATTCCGGTCGAATTCCATCGAAGAATATCTGGATTATTCGATTTTTTCATTTTAGTTCTCGTTCTCATCAATAGAACAGCTAGAATTATTGTGATGATAATAATTAAAATAAATAGTGCAATCAAGAGTTTTGTTAAACATCGACGATTAGGATATCTATATGTAATCACATGTCGAAAATAAAAGCAACAAAAAAAACAATAGACGCACCGTTTTCTTTTCTTTTTCTTTGTCTTCGTATAGTCTGTTACATTCGCTCGTATGGTTTGCGTCTTCTCATGAGGTATTACTACTGTAGAAAATTTCGATCCACGTGAATTTGTCAATGACTGTACCTTGAATATTCATTTTTTTAAAATCTAGTCAAACACAACATCAGATAAACCTACTGAACGTGAGGTACTTGATTTTGATCGGATAGAAACATGTATAATGCGTGCTGATTGACTGCTTCGTCTTTTCGAACGATGATTTCGATGATACGACTGTTTGACCATAGTGAATGTGAGTAAGATTTTTTTCTTTTCAATAATCGAAGAAAAAAACTTTATAAGAATGCATATTCGTGAAAGTTGAGGGTGCCTCAAAGAATTGAAATTCAATTTGCATTTCATTTTCTCAGTAAAAATTTGAATTTTAATTAGCCCACGAAGTTCCTATATGCTTGCCAATTGAAACTGATTCAATTCTGTGTTGATCGTAATGTCATCAATTTGATCGAGGTAGACCAGTCTCAATAAGGAATTGGCAATGTACAAACTATCTGTCAAAGTATCAAGATAAATACCCGTAGGAGAATAGAATTGTGTATCATTTATTCCTGGTCCATTACCGCCGGCAACAACCATGCCAGAAATTGCATCTCTTAGTACAGTTAGTTGAACCCGTTAAATATTTTTGAATGCGATAAGTATCACAATCAGTTATGTAAAGATCCAACGGAGCATGTGCTATACGATCGATGATATCTCCAATATGAAAGAATTATATTTGTGATTTTCACATTCATTTCATTACTTTTTGATGTTTGTGTTTGTTTAATAATTACAATTGGAACTATTACAGCAACAATGACCGAAACAACGAAGGCTGTGATAAAAAAAAACAATTATGAGCTTTTGGAATTTGTTTCTATCGATATTTCATAATAAAAAAGGACAAAAATAAAAGATTCAATTACTTTTTCTTTGTCTTTTTACGAAGATCATTCATCTACTGTCTATTATAATTGAATATTGGATTTTTTTGTCGAGTAAAATCATTATTCTCACTTTAGTAATATTAATCTTCACGCAAATAATTCCACGAGACTTATTTTTCATTACTAATCTTTAAGTTTAAATAATACCAAATGAATTCTCTTAATAAATTACCAAGCGTCTGTTTTCATCCAGACAAAAGCCATTTACTGGCATATGAAATGTATATATATTGTTATATTTTGTAAAGATTTTTTTGTATCAGTAGCAAATGATGACAACTCGTAATCAGCATCTTAAAGCATATTCATTGATTTGATTAGAATCTTCAAGATATATGCATCGATTGCTTCACCAATAAATTTACATGTCAGAAGAGTGAATTTTTCTTCTAATTATAAGATTTTCTTAGCAGTCTATTGTAACGGGAACCGTCACCATATGACTTTCATCGTCTGTATTTGTAGTGTTTTTCTGGTTTGACTCATGTTTCTACTAGAACACACATTCATGACTATGATAATGATAGTGGGAAAAAAAACAAAAATATACTTGATGATTCATTTGTTTTCGAAACACAAAAAGAAGCGTGACGAAAGATAGGTTTATACCTGTTTTGTAACAAAACAAAAAAGAAATCGAAAGTCATAGTTTTAACTATTTCGAATTTAGCAATCATGACAAATCATCGTGAAACTATTATTATATGGGTCGACTCGGATCCAAATGTATATCATAGTTCCCGATTACTTCGAGCTCAAAATTGGCGTGTAGTATGTTTCAATGAAACCTCAGACGCACTCAAAGCTCTTAATGACGGTGATTTACATGCCAAAAATATTCATTGTATCATTACAAGTATGATGGAACGTAATGGCCGAAAAGAACGAGGATGTATCAATGGACTTGAGATGATAGATGAAATGAAAAAAATTTGGCGACAAATGAACATTAATCCTAGTCCGTTGACTGCTGTCATAAGTTTAACAGCTGACATAGAAAAATGTAAAGCTCACGGCGTTGATATTGTCATTCATGGTGATCATACGAAATTGCAGCATGAAGTCATCGATCAATTGACTAAACATTTGAAGAATCCAAATCGAATTATTCTCATTGGTATTGCTGGTCCATCGGGCTGTGGCAAAACAACATATTCGAATCATTTAGCCGAATATTTACAATCTCCTTTTCCGCCGATTACACTCGATCGGTTTTTTAAAGAACCGATTTCTATCGATCATCCCGTTCTTGGCCGTGTTAAAAATCTCGAACAACCAGAAACCATCGATATCAATGCTTTTCTAACTTTACTTAACGATGTTAAAAATCAAAGAGAACGATCGAATGTTGTTGTGATTGTCGAAGGTTTTCTTCTTTTTGCTTTATCCGATGATGTGACATCGATGTTTGACATTCGAATCTTTCTTAATTCAACACAAGATCGTTGTCGAATGCAACGATTTCGACGAGCTAATCGCATCGATCCAACGATCAGCGATTCACAAGTGAATATAACTGAAAAATTCTCTCAATGGTACGATCATTTAGTTTGGCCTGAATATTTAAAACGATGCAATCAACAAAAAACAAAAGCCGACAAAGTTTTCGAACTCGATGATTATCAGAATAGGAACTATACGAAACTCGATGCGTACATAAATAACCGCTTAGACGAACTGATTTTAAACCCTTAAAAAAACCGAAGACAGTTTTTCTTCTGACAAGGTCTTTTCGTTTAAGTATCATTTCTTCGTTGATGCTCTAAGATACAAAACTTTATTTGAATAAATATTCAACAGTTATGCATGTTTTTCGACAACTGAGAAGAAAGAAAACTTTTTATTTTGATTATTCATCCAATGCATGAAGCTCATTTTTATACTTAAAAATATTGAGAAAAAAAAACTGATCGCAGAAAATCTTTAATAGTTATTAAACTGTTAAAATTTCAATTGAATTCAATTTTCAAATTGGACATGTATGAAACAATCACATTCAAAGAATCAACTCAGGACGATTATTTTTACTTTTTAACATCTCTCAGATGCTAAGAATAGGAAAAAATATAGCTCTTTTATTCACAAAGCTCTAAATAAGCGTTTCCTTGCAATTGCCCCACCCGTATGAACAAAAAAGTATTTAAAAAGAACTTCACTTTTTCAAATAATATTTTTCAGTTTTCCAACTTTCATAATTACTATTAATTATTTTGTCGAACAAATAGTTTTTAGAATTAATTTTTGGCATTATTTCAATTACTTTTAAGTAATTTCGTTCCATGAAGTCAATGAAATTAATTTTTTTTCCTTAAGAAAAGTAATTTTTATTAAATTTTCTCTCTTCAAAAAGTAAAGAATGTTAATTCGCTCAAAATATCAAGGTAGGCAACAAAATTAAACAGATCAAATAATTAATTTTTACTTTTTAAGTATACTTAAAGTAACTTAATAACTTCCACTTATAATTAATTTCATCTCTAGTGAAAAAAACTTTTAAAAGTACTTTATAGTAACTTCTTTTATTAAAAATTTTCACATGGGCAATGTCCACTGAAAATGGTTAATGCGATAAAGTTTAAGCATTTATATTCTCGTTCACCAGACGTTTATTTCTTCTCCAAGTTCCAACTAAAATTAGCATCGATACTTCAATAACTAATACTCCGACCATGACTGCTATAGTTAATCCTGTAATATTTGCTCTGTAAACTGCAAGAATAATCAAAACAATTAACGGACTCGATAGTAAAACAATAGTCAAAATAGTAGCCAAGATCGGATGAGCATATTTCTTTTCACTATCTCGTGGATCAGGAAATGCATAGACCCATAATAAAAGTCGTAGATATACTTCTACTATCCACGTGTAAACTTGAAAAAGTCCAGTACACAAGCCAATTTGTTCAAGAACATCGAGAGTTGAGAATCCGTTTTTGAACCATTTGTAACAAACGACACTGCCCATTGATTCAGGAATGAAAATGTCAGATGAATTGCAATGAAAATATTTGCTCGTTTGAAATGTTGAGTAACAATCCATGTTGCCATCATCGGGACATTGACGATTTCGACGAAGATAGACGACATTTAAAATTAAACGATCAACAAAGACGAGCAATGTCGTAGCAATTATCATGACGATTGTAAGCCAAAGACAAAAATGAGGAATATAATAAAACCATTTCGTCTCATCTTCTATTTTAAAATCGTTTCCATATAAATTGATTTCGGATCTCGTATATGTAATACCGAACATGTTTTGAAGAAGAGTACGAAATCCACCAGCTCGATTACAGCCAATTACAATAATGACAAATACTGCAGAACCTAGAATTATACCGGCAGTAATGAGAGCATTTGCATTAGAATACGTTGAATACGTCCACCGCATTTGTTTATGAAAGAAGAAATGATTTATTAAATCCCCTTCGATGTTGAGATAAGAAAAGAGGATTAAATTGATAACAAAAAATAAACCTTACTCTCAATTTTACATTATTAATAATATTTATCATACGTGAGTAAACTCGCGATGGCATAGAGAAACAGACATTCTTTTTTTATTAATTGTTTTAAATGCAGAGACAAAATGTCTGTTCATTTATCAGTCGTTTGAAATTCATTTGAGAAATAAATCAGTTAATTTCAAATTGACCTAGTGTTAGTTATCTATGAGAAAAAGTTATTCACTTTATATTTCTTGCCTCTAGAAATTTATTTGTAACGGCTTTTTTTGGTATTTTGAAATGAGTAAAAGCTAGAAAAAGCAAAGAAGCGATTATTCTCTAGAACAGACTACGGTCTACAAGCAGGAGTATCAAAGAATTTGAATTTTGTTCACCTTAGCCGTAATAAAAGAATTCTGTTTAACAGTTATTCTGTGCAGACGTCATTTTGGAAACGTCTAATGATTAATTACTAAAAAAAATGTGGTTTTAGATTAGAAAACAATTTTTAATTTCTTAGACAAAAAATGTTGTCTTAAAATTTATGCAACAGGGATTATATAACTTTTCTCACGAGTATTTCTTTTTATTTCTTATTTCCAATCATTATCATCACGGTTCTTGATGTTCATGTGATTTTTTCTGTTTCCCCTTCAATTCCTTTTCTACAGCAGCTTGAAACTCTGCCATGACATCTGCATTATTGAAATTATTTGTGATCGTAATTATTTTTGTACCAATGGATCCACCATCCAAATCGCCTATGTCTGCTTGAACTACATAACGAGTTGATTTCGATTCGACACTGTATTTATTCTGTTTTTTACCCCAACTGACTCGTCAAGACCTGCATTCTTAATTTCTAATACATGACCTTTTGCTTTGTTTTCAATATGTATATTACTAATCCATTGAGCATAAGCTGATTGTGAGTGTTTAACATGGAGGAATAAGAGAATGACAATTATAAAAGTAGTAAATTTCATGTTGATTATCATCGTATATAAGACGAGTTATATTTTTGTTTCTCGTCAGTTTGAATATCTGCTAATGATCATACATGTCAAACTTGAAAGTTGAATTCAAATTCAAATGATGGTTGTCTAATTTGAAGTTTTCAAGTTCAAATTCAAGCTCATATTATGATTTAGGGTGAGGGCGTCTCTTTGTGAACAGATGACGTATTGTCTAGGTAAATGGTACTTTTTCATATGAAAACTTGAAATTAGCGAATCGAAATTTGAATTTGAATTCAAGTTTCAAATTCGACACTACTGTAAATTAAAACACATACAAAACAAATAATTTGTAAAAATAATTAAAGATGAGTTTTAGCCCATTCAACGATAAAATCATTGGCCTGTTTATATCCTTTCATAGAAACAGGACTATCCGGATCGGGCCGAGATGCAAAACCATGAACTGTACCTTCTGTTATTAAAAATTGACTAGGTAGTTCAGGTCTGCGAGCAAGAATTTGTTCTGCTTCTTGTCGAAAAGCATCACTAAACATATCGTCTTCTTGTGCACAAACAACACCAACAGGTATTTGAATTTCTTCAAATAGATTTTTTGTAGCCATGGAAATATGACAACCGACAGCAGCATCGACAAGATGAAGTTGAGCATTACCAATCAATAGTATATAATAACCGCCAAAACAATAACCAACAGTTTGTATTCTTGTCGCTCCTCGTTCTGTTCGAAGTGCCTATTACAAATGTTTGGTGAATAAAAGCAAATAAAAAAATATACATTCATATATACCTTTATGAAATTTTCAATAATTGGAAGAACAACAGCTTGACGATGTCGAAGAATCCATGGTCCTAATGTTGCGGCAAATTTTGCCTTTCTGATTATCTGTATCAGAGAAAAAAGAATCTATCAACGAATAATGTATCATAGAAAATTTACCTTAGCACCAAATGACGATTTATCTCCTGGTAGAGCTAGGTGCCCTAATTCGATCACGTCTTTGACTAGTTGTCAGAGATCGGTTAATAGCTCTACTCACCGATGTTCTTTGAACTTCATTCAAAGTTTCCGGGATAGAGTGATCAACGGGCTACATTTTGGTCGATTTTTTTTCCAAAAAATCTTCTGCCTTCATGTAGTAGTAACCGTTACAAAAAAACGAAAGTTGAATTTTTTCCGTTTTC
>Ga0209960_1001527_pt1 | contig 29572 bp, 24 predicted proteins | sample ThiBiot_500_plan_2_FD_183947 | JGI IMG/M metagenome (GOLD analysis project Ga0209960, IMG submission 183947) | Wastewater bioreactor microbial communities from Cape Town, South Africa - Thiocy_expt_500_plan (SPAdes) | ecosystem: Engineered > Bioreactor > Thiocyanate-remediating >... | reverse complement strand
GATGTATTCCAATTTTGAAGAAAGTCTTTTGTTCGATCGTTTGTATACCATTGCCAATCGATCATCAGCTGAAGTGAAATATTAAATGTATAAATTCGATAACCACGTTGACGAAATGGTGCAAATAATTTTTGATCATCAAGAGTCGATGAATAGAGAATAATTGTTGCATTTGGATGATGAATAAAAATAGATTCGATAACCAGAAGACGTCGTCCACGAAATGTCGATAGATCTGTATTCCACATCGTCCAAAACAGATCAAAACGGTCGATTGGTATAATATCATCGATTATCACAGTTTTTCTTTGATCATCTGTTTTGTTAGTCATACAAGAATAAATAATTCCTTTGAATACTATGCTTACCAATATTGTTTAGCACTTTTGGTGATAAAAACAATGAAATACATAAACGTCCAAGACATATTAAAAATATAACTAGAGAAATTATTAGAAGTGGTCGTTTGAAATACCTTCTTCTTCGAAATATTGCACAATGGAAATATGCAAACAAATTTTGTGGCCGTACTGCACTTTGATTTCGATTCATGCTGAAAATGTATATACTGTCTACGGTTTCTAATCAAGTTCGAAATAGGCACGTTAGTTTTGATGCGTTTTCAATGAAAAACGTAAACAGAAAAAGAACAGAACGAGTAACATCGTATCTTATCGTACAAAAGCGACAAACTGTTAATTAAAGATGGTACAAATTTCAATTGAAATCTCGTCAGATTATTTAGTCGATGAAAATATATTGTAAAAATTCATTTTTAGTTAAGCCACAATCGAAAACTGTTCTTTTCAAATATAAAATGGTTCAACCGTTTTTTCATTGGATCGATTTGAGTGCTCAATGAAGCGCATCGGCGTGACAATTTGCCGTCAGAATACTGTCGATTGGTATGCATACAAACTACTGATAGAAAAAAAATGTGGCGAAATGAATCGACTCGAAAAATTCTTTCGAATTCAATCGGATACTTTTGTATTCTTATATTTTTCCTATTAACAACTTATATTGTTTACGTATTTTACTTTCAAATTGCTCCTTATGTACTCGAAAGACAAGAATATATGAAATTTAATTTTCATTTTTTCTTTGGCAATTGGTTGATGGTGAATATTTACTTTAATTATCTCATGGCTTGGTTAACATCACCAGGTTTAGCTAAACATTATCAATATCTAGCCGTACAATATCCAATCTGTAAGAAATGTTCACTTTTCAAACCACCACGAACTCATCATTGTAGTTGGTGTAATTTATGTGTACTCAGATTCGATCATCATTGTCCTTGTAAATAGATTCTATTCTTTTGCTTTCAATTGTTTCATTCTATCTTTTTTTAAGGGTTAAACAATTGCGTAGGTTTTTATAATCATCGATATTTTTATCAATTTTGTTGTTTTATGACAATTGGCTGTTTTTATGCTGGAATATTCGGTTATCGAGAATATCAAATCAGTATATTCGATATGCAAGTGTAAGCAATTGATTGATAAACATTCTATGATCATTTTTTGAAGTGAAATTTTTCTTTGAAATAGATTTGGTTATTTGGATTCGTTGTTTTTAGCACCTGAAATTTTGCATACCATGGGTGTACAAGGTTTTATCACGTACTATCTATTTGTTATTGCACTAGCAATGGGTTGTTTAATATTTTGTTTACTTTGTATTCATACTCGAATGATTGGTCGTGGTGAAACATCAGTTGAAAGTTTAATCAATGAAAATTACATTGAAAAATATCGACACAAAGGTTTAATTCTACTTGAACATGATAAAACAAGTTTAATTCGAAATTGGAAACGATTTCTTGGCGTTGAGAATTGTTCAGACTTTATTCGACGAATACTTCTACCGAGTACGCATAAACCAAAAGGAAACGGTGTTACAATTGATGATTACGACGTTTGTCTCGATCCGCAATATTCGCCATCGAAAAATAAATCGAATTCAACATTTGTCTATCGGCAAGTTCACGAAAATCATTCGACTCATAAACATTCGTGGAAAAGACAATTATCTGCAGATACATTAACTTCATATTTAAAACAAGGAAAATCTGTTACTGATTGGAAACGAATATCTTGTGTCAATGAAATTTAATCGATAATCAAACAGAGTAGCATTTGTTATGTTTTTATTTTTGTTGTACTAAAAATATTTTAATAATAAAAAAAAACGAAAGAGACGCCTTTCTCACAGACTCGTTGAAAGAAAATATCAAAACAACTGTCTATATTATACGATTTAATCAAGTAACGTTTTACTGTTTACATCAATCATTGATACATGAAAGAGAAAGAGAGAGAAGCAAAGAAGAACATTTTTTTTTTCTTCTTAGACTGTTATATCATCCATGTATCTCTTGATTGTTTTATAGGATGATGATTTGATCAGACAGGGAAAAGTAATGAATTGTGAGTGTTGATACGTTCGTATTTTTATCTGGAAGAAAAAAAGGAGAAGAAGGAGAAGAAAGAACAGCAGGAGCACATTCTTCTGTTGGCTCGGTTCTTTTTCTTCTTCTTTCGCACATATACACATACTTTATCTGTATGTGCGGATGTTTTATGCATTAGTTCTAGTTGATATTATCGAAGTAACATTCACTTGAGTATCAACAATTTTTTTTATGCATACATCAATTAAATCCGATATTTTGCTTTTGGTTTATCGAGGAAATAAACTCGATGTTCATTTTAGATCATTGAAATGAATGACAATCTTTCAAATAATGCAATCGATGAGAAGATGGCTAGGATGCGTTTGAAAAATTTAGAAATACTCAAACGTCATCAGGTTAGACAATTGCCCAATAATTTCTTTTTTTCTTCTGTCTAAATATCGAGTCGAAGTAGAAGTAAGACGAATAGAATTGATGATTGATATTTAGCGAGTAAAAAGGCCTCTCTTGTTTTTTTTTCTTTTTCTCTGAATGTCATCGAAAGAGTTTCTCTCTATCTCTCTCTTTCGACATCGTTTTCTCTTTTGTTTTTTTTTGACAATGTTATAATAGAGAACATGCGCGTAGAGAACAACGAAGGATATAGAGTTTCAGTAAGCGTAATACATTATCAACTATTGTGATTATTTGCCTGGAATAATGTGTTTTTTCTTCTTCTGCTTCTTCTGTTTGTTTATAATGGAGTATTTTGTCTTATGACAAAAGAGCATTGTTTTATTTCCAAGAAGAAATTGACTTTTGTCTTTATTTTGAAATACCAAAGGAAATTGAACAAGATCGACAACTAGCTGTACAAACTGGTGCAACAATGAAAACTGTACGTAGGCAAAAATTGAGTACGAGGAAAAAAACAAGTTTTGTTTTTGTTTATTTCTTAGTCGAGAAGCCGATTACATCCACCGACGAATGTAAAAACCGATAACTTTCAAGAACGAATATATCGAGCACCATTTCGTCGAAAATTCGAAAATGTAAACTATTCGTATTTTTTTCTTGTTCGAACTCACATTGTTCTTCGTTTCATCGACACAGGAAACGTCTTCACAACGTGTTCAACGTGTCGATTACAATCGTTTGAAACGCGAACATGCTCAAGAACCAATAACTAATTCTATCCGACCGCAATTACAAGACTATACATTCCATAATCAATCAGAAACTACAACTCAAGGTTGAACATAAAAGATAAAACATCATTTTCTTCGATTGATTATTTCCATATTCAGATACCGATGGGCCAACTCAAGCAAAAAAACTTGTTATTATTAATAATAAAGGTAGCTGATTCATATCTTGTCGAAGAAATACAATCGATTTCGAATACAAAGAACGTGTATATAGTTAGATACATATGTATATATAATACCTAGACGATAAAGAATCGAAGGACGAAAAAAAGAGGCAGAGAGATCATTTGATATCGATTCGAATTCAAGAAAGAAAGTAGTTCGTTAGTATATGATTTGTTTCTATTCGATTAGCCGAACGAATTGGTAGTGGTCGATTTAATCAACAACAACGAACTCAAGACAAAGCACAGCGGAAACGTGAAGGTATTCGATTCGAAAAAGAAAATACGAACAAACGATTTGATTGTTTAAGAACGAATGCGTCGATCAACTGTACCCACAGGTGGAACAAACGAATTTCATCTTGATATTTCGCCCGTACCTATGTGGCAAAATGGTCCTATGCATGTTCAACTTATTCCAGCAAATCATACAGGAATCGATCATTTAATTAATACAACAACCAACGATCAAATCGATCGTAAATCTAATTGATTTCTCTTTCTCTTTATTTATTTATTTTTCATCGTCTAGAACCTCAATATATTCCTAATTTTGTTTATCCAACCGCAAGTCCAGCTACACCATTTAATAATAATGGTACGATCTATTTTGCTCAACCAGCTCAAACACATTTTCATCAATATCATCCAAATCGAACATTTGAGAATTCGACTCGTCATCAATATCATCTGCCATCATTTCAAACATCTCCAATTTTTCCGCCACCACCGCCACCGGTACTTCATTCATTACCAACTCCGCCCAATGAAAATCCACCAAGTGATACACCGATTCGTTTTCGTCGTTTGAAAACGCCCGAATACGAGAACAAATCTCGGCCAATGTCGAACGAAACCGAACGTTTGCATAATACATATCAACCATCAACACCCACCCGTTTTCAGCAACGTCCACAAACGTTCTATGACTTTTCATCGAATACGAACAGCAACAACAATAATAATTCGAACAATTTCTTTCGTTCACAACGAAATCCGAATCCGAATAATGCAAGTTTACCATTGTCAGCTTATATCGATACGGATAACAGTGATAATCATCGAATATCACGACGAAAAACTCAACCACGTTCATATCATTATGATAAACATCAATTTCCTTTGTCATCCTATGACATCGATGCAATCGAAGAATGGTGGGAGGATAAAGAAGCGGATTTAACCGGAGGAACAAAATCAAATTCAGGCGCAATTGATGATAGCGGAACTGGTTCATTGTCAACAAGTGTAAATTTGAATGAAACAACAAATCCATCATCGAATGTCTCGACAACTGACAGTATGTTGACATTTTGTTTTTGACTTTCAAATATTAACTTTGATCTTTATCGAGGTAATATTATTGAATCCTTGGATAAACTTCAACAAGAATTGAAATTCGAAGAAGCTGTTGATCAACGTTTAGCATCGAATGAAACAGCCAAAGAAGTAAGTCAATCAATTGACCGTGTTTTCGTTTTGTCGAGTGACAATTTTTTAATCTCAGTTAATACAATATGACACGGCTCATTTTATGCAATGGGCCAAGGAAAAATTTCGAGAGGAACTAGCTGTACGGTTAACAGCACAGGTATAATTCACCCTCAACAACAAAAAAACGATTCAAGCATGATATTGATTTTGCATGAGCTAAAAAAACGCGAGAATTGAGTTCGATTTTTTGAAATCACTGTTCTTTTTTTCTAGCAAATCGAACAACATGATGCTGTTACAACAGAAGATGATGATAATCCATCGAATAATCTCGATAATTTAGAAGATGATCTTCACGATAAATTAATCATCGAAGGAAATAAATGAACAACATATTGTTCTTTTGTATACATACATTTTTATGTAGAGATCTTTAACTTTTATTGTTTTCGTTTCTTTTTAAAACTTGAACGTTTCAGTTTTCTTTTCTTTTTTTCTCTCTTCTGTAAAGTATATTTAAAAGATATTTATTAAAGTTTTTACAAAGAAATTCGATCAGTTTATTGACTCAAGCGCTATTTAAGATCAATTGCAAATATATCAAAAGATATGTTCGAATATAATTACTTGAAATAACGTGCATAAGAACAATTTACTCTCTGGATTTTTTTCGATAGATGAGTAATTCTAACTCTGCATGTAATTGTAAATTGCATTTTTTTTACTTTTACTTTGCAAGTAAGCGTTGAAGTATGGCATCTATTGACTGTATTGATCGTCTCTTTTATGAATATATAATCGTTGCATAGAGAAAGAGAAAGAAACATTAGAGTTTTCGTTTCATAGGCAATGAATTGCAAAACACGATTATATTTACAGTGTTTCAGAACTACGACTTCGTCAATTATAACTTCGATGTTTAAAAAAACGTCATTCGTATCTTTATTGTTATTATTTTTTGTGACGATAAGTTCTGTCACTTATCTACATCTTACTATTTATCAATCGAAAAAAATTCGAATTGATCAATCAATTCAGCAAATTTTAAATAAATCTCAATTGTCATCAGATCGAATTCGTCCATATTTTTGGTGTATCAATCACTACGGTCCAAATAATCAGCTCAAAGACTTTTTCAAATGTACAATTCTTGCAATAATGTTTAATTATACTTTAATTATTCCACCATTATATCCACATTATAATGATCGTATTCGAGGCATTCAATGGTTCGAACATTTCTACGATCTCGATCAATTATCTTCAGCTGTTCAATTTGTAACATTAGAAGAATTTTTCAAAGAAAAACGAATAGAAAACAACAAAGTTCCTATCGATTGTTATTTGAGACAAACGGATTTAGTCAAAGGTCGAACGTGGTACGTTCACAATACATTGAATTCTGTTCAACGAGCATTTCGAATTCAAATTCAATTTAAACAAACAGTCGATCTATCTCGACACTTGAACTACCAAGAATTATTCGATAAATCTCGAATGTGTTCGTCAATATTTCTTCATATTCACTATACGACATTTCATCAATTCTTTTTATCGCCAAACAACGCACTTCAAAAAATTTTCGAACATTTCCATCGAAATTCTTTAATTCAACGAATGACTTCGCAATTGATTCGTTCGATTCCAACATTTCTACCTCGAAATCTTTCATTAACAACACTCGCCGTTATACATATACGTCTAGGAGATTTTAATGTCATGAGTCTTTCAATGTACATTAGAAATATTTTGCATCTAATCAAAACTGGTGTTCGTTTTACACATCTGCATGTTATGTGTCCGAATTTAAATCCATCACAATTAAAAGAATTAAAAGACAATCTTCCTATTCCGTTTACGACTAGTCAACAGATTCTTTCACAAGTTCGATCGATTTTTGATGAGTATTTATTCGATATATTCGAACAAGAAATTGCTTTACAAGCACCGATTTTTATTGCATCACCATGGACAACGTATTCGGCAACAATAATCATGCAAAAAGTCTATCAAGATAAAGGAATTGTTTATGTTCTATCGAGAAATGGAAGAGGAAAACCATTACTTGTCACAAAAAAGAATGTGAAGTACTTCTAAATTGAATATCCACGACAACGACTTTCGATAATTATTCGATTATCAATGTCTCGAGAACGTCTGGAATTAATAATCAAATAAGAGATCGATAGAATATGTAAATGTCTACTGAACAAATCGATTTTTCGTTTCTGAGCGTCATCTGTTCGAAACGAATTCAATCGGATCTATCAGTTGGTCAATTTCATTCAATCAATGACCTTTTAGAAAAATAACACAAAAACATCATCACGATCAATATTCAAAATATGTAAATTTAAAACTTTATTCGTGATTTAAACACGACATGACAATAGAAACTATATTTCAATATGAAAAATCCTCGCCAACATCGTCATCAACTAGTAGCAATCACACAACGAAACGGTAATTATTGTTATTATTATTATTTGATAGTTTACGTAAACACATACAAACATTTTTCTCGAGGGAAATTTAAGAGAAAAAGAAAAGTTCGATATGATAATGTAAATCATCACGAGAAAGGCAACAAAAAAAACGCTTGTGTGTCTCAGAGTTCTTCGTTCCTTTTTGTGTTGTTGTTGTTGTTCGTGTGAGAGATTGCAAAAAAAGTAAAACATAGATTACTATTAGGTTTTGTTTGTCATTTATTTATTTATTTATTCGATGAATAAAACAAATACAAATCCTAATCGATGTCCTCGTCGACTCATTATCATCTATTGAAATCGGATTGTAATGATCAATATTCAATAATGAACGAATCCAAACGAACCGAAAACATATATTCATGTGCTTCGTTATCGGTCCCAATAATTGCTAATAATTATTATCTAACTGAATCGAAAAGGTGAGAGGCCTCTTCAGAATGCTCTAATGACATATAATTCATAGGTTCATTAAACCAGATTGTCTATTATTCAGAGCGCAAAGATCTTTTTCTTCTTTCATTTTGCCCCGAAGAAAAATATAAAAATAGAAAGTTTATTATATAGTAAAAAAGAAAGTAAAGAACAGATCTGTCACGATCAATAGCATCTCATCACGAAGAAAGTCGACTATCGATCACATTGTTTACTTGTATCTTTAAACTTCGAAAAGAGAAAATGTTTGACGAGCAACGAGAATCGAAACAAGATAAAACACGACATTTATCTCAAATACCGATTCCATCAAGTGAATTATTAGGAAAGAAATTATCGGAAGGTTATATAATTAGACCGAGACGAAATGATAGACGAACTTTTTCGGAACAAATCAATCGACATGATCGGTAGTTCGAGAAGGCAAATGTGATTTCAAAACGATTTTCATTTTAGTGCAATGCAATTAACGACAAATGCAACGTTGACCATTGCTGCTAGTCCAGCTCTACATAAAGATCATTGGCAACAGCGACGCTATGATTTTCTTAGTAAAACGAGTATGTTCAGCGGAGAATTGCGAGATGATGTCGCTGAATCTGAGCAAAGGTAAGAGAATTTATTTTCTTTTAAACAAAAAAAAATCATCAAATCGAATTTTTAGATCGATTAGTGGCACACCGAAATTGATAGCATCGGATAGTGTTGATTCGGATGAAACACATCGCCGACATAGTTCAATTCTAAATCGAGCAATGATCGGCGTTCGAAATTTTCTTGCTGTATGTCTGTATTCTTTTTGTTAAATGAGAAGATTTCCTTTTCAAGGTAGATGATATGTCACCCTCGAGATCTGTACGGACATTTCAGAAGGTTATTTCTGTTGTTGTCTTTGTCTTTTGTTTTTATTCCAAGAGGAAATCGAATGATAACATAATTATTTATTTGTTTGTTTGTTTTGTAGGAAGAAGATGATGAAGATGAATTGGATAATCGAACGAGTATTAGCTTGAAAAATATTGTCTTAACAAAACCGGAAAATGATGAAATTGAAAAACCGGATGAGAATGATCAGGGAAATACATGTGCAAAGTAAAATCTACAAATAGAAATAACATGATTTCATTCGTGATTATAGTGTATCACGTATCGAAGCTGATATAACTATTCCGTCGATTCCAAAACGAAGTATGATTTGATTAGAGAAAAAGAGACATCTTTTCTCTAAATTTATTTTAATTAGAAACATGGAAATCTCGTTTGCTGTCGAGAATAATCTCTCGTTCGAAACCATCACATAAAACCAAGCAGATCTATCATACACATCGACCTTATTTTACTTATTGGGTTACATTTGTACAGATTATTGTTTGTATCACTTCACTATTAGTCTACGGTCATGCACCATTATCTCGACAATCGGTAAATCATTTTGTTTTGTTTCTTTCGAAACCGAAAACAGCAAAAGTTAAATTTAGAAAAATAAATCCGATGTCGAACAAGAACAACGAGTTGATTTAACAACGAATCCATGGTTTGGTCCTTATCCAGCCGATTTGATTCGTTTGGGTGCAAAATACTCGCCATGCATACGTCGACATGATGAAGTCAAAATTCGATATGAAAAACAACTACGATTGGAAAACAAGTCCGGCTGTTGCATCGATTCGACGGCTGGTCGATGTATGCAAACACTTTCCCAACAATGTCTTGTACGAAATTCTTTGAAATGAAAAGTTTATTTTTTGTTGTCATATGATTTAGCCAAGAGCCGGTTTGATATGGTATCGAACTCCTTTGCACAATGAAAGTGAAATTATCTATCCTGCTGTTTGCGGTCTTACACCTGAGTAAAGACGAAAATTTAGAAAAGAAAATTCAAATTAACTTTTTGCTTCAAAGAACTTGTACGAAACGATTGATTGGCAATGTTCCTCGACTCGATGACAGCTCGTGGCCATCGACAATTGTCGATTCTCAAGTTTTCAAATGGTCACCATCTGCTGTTCATTGGCCGGTAGATTTCCCAAAAGAAAAGAAAAATTATCTTTTCGTTTTTTTTCAAACTTAGATCTGTCTCGAACAAGATTACAATCGAATAGCTAATAATATCTCATTATATCCACACATGCAATGTACAAACATTGGTGAGAATATCGATCAAAGAATTCTCTTTTTCGATGGAAACTTTTTCTTTTGTTTAGCAAGACCTTGTTGTACCGGTTTGCATGGCGATTGTGTTTTGACGTCGAAAGATGATTGTCGACGTCGACGAGGCATTTATCATCCACGAGCACATCTATGTTCACAAGTATGAACTAGTAGTTCGAGTGAATGAAAGAAATAAATTTGTTTTGTTTTGTATTCAGGTCGATTGCATACAAAGTATTTGTGGGATGCTCGAATTCTTTGTTGGTAAATGAGAGAATCTAATTTATTTGACTACGAAAATGAATATTTTTTTGTTTTTAAATATTAGCTCGAGTGCCTGATCAAGTCTATCGGTTTTGGACAGCGATTTTCATTCATGCCGGGTAAGATAAATCTCCGAATTAACTCATCAATTCTCGTTGTTGTTTTTGTTCATTTTCAAGTCTAATTCATCTACTAATCACAATTATCTTTCAATATACGATCATGCTTCCATTAGAAAAACTGGCCGGTTGTATTCGTGTGATGATTATTTATATAGTTTCGGGTTTTGTCGGTAATCTAGCGAGTGCATTGATTCTACGTGATTCGATTCAAGTCGGACCTGGTGGCAGTCAATTAGCCATACTCGCATGCTATCTCAGCGAATTGTATCTCGGCTGGCGATCATTAAAACGGCCATGGATACCATTTTTTAAAATAATCGTTTGTCTCGGACTTCTATTAACCGTCGGTCTATTTCCATTAGTCGATAATTACTCTCAATTTTTCGGTTTTTTAATCGGTTTCATGTTGAATATGATTATTTTTCCTGATGTTAACTTTCGAACGAATGTTCGTCGTCTAGTTGTTGTAACAACTGCATTATCGCTAACGATCGCTTTGTTCATATCGTTAATTGTTCTTTTCTATACGGTTCCATTTAGATGTACATCATGCCACGTTTTTACGTGTCCATTCGGCAATCTCTGTGACAATTAAATTCAGAAAATAGAAATCAATATTCAATTTTTCGTTGTTGTTTTTTTTTATTTGTCAGATAGAAATAAAAAAATGAAAAATAATCAGAACAAGAAATGAATATGTTCGATTTGTTGATGATGTTGATGTTCGAGCGATTTGATTGATTTGAATGAATTGTTCGATTGCTTTAGCAATACGTAGTGCTTCGTATTTAATCGAATGAAATCTTAAACGTTCAATAGGATAAGAGAAAAGAATTGCATTGAATCGATGATCTGCATGCATTCGAGTTGAATAAGTTGATAGACGATAATTCATTTGTTTTTGTTGTTCGAATGGAATTATTTCAAGAAAACCATTTCGACGTAGAAAATAAGCAAACGATCGATTTCCAACGATGACACTCGGACCTGAACGAGAAAGAAGTTCATTGATTGTTGTTTGATTGGGTTTATTGATCATCGATGAACGTAATGGATCGAAACCATAACCAAGTTGAATTGCTTGAGAAGATTTATGAAAGACAAATTCAATGAATAGACCACGATTCGGTGGTCGTATAGCTTCTTTAGCCATGGCTATAAATCGATGATAATCAATGTAACTACGTGTTGCACTTTCGAGAAGAAATGTTCCAGCTGGTAAATCTTCGACAGGATCAACATACTGTCGAGTTAGTTTATTGAGTATTGTATATGGACGAAAATCATTCGAGAATATAGTTGCTATGTATTTTGTTAATTCATACATTGATAATGTTGAACTACGATCAATAATACAACGTGCATCTGTACGATATGAATATTGATCATTTTCATATTTTAAACAATCTTTAAATGTGTATATACATCGTTCAAGTGTATGATTATAACAGCCAGCTTTAGGCAGTTGCCATAATGGTAAGGATATGCTTTGATTGTTGATCGATGTTGACAATGAACTGAAAGTTATGTTTGGACCGAGAAAACCACCGTGTGGAGATGAGAAAATTAAATTTGTCGAATGACCACCACGATTAAATTCGATTAATGATAAAAAACTTTGATGATCAGCATGTTGACAAAAATTCGATGTCAAATTGATGAACACAAATAAGCAAATGAATATTTTCGTATCGTAATGCATTGAAAAGATGAAATTTACGATTAACTATCTTGTTTTTATCATTTCCTAAAAAAGAATCGATGAGAAAAATGTGCGATTGTTTTGTTTACTGATGAGAGTTCTTTTTTTTCTCATCCGAAAGTGAATGATACGATGAAAGCGAGAAAATATAAACACGTCTTCTCCCTCGACGATGAGCCGCCGACACGAGAGAGAACGAAGAAGAAAAAAAGACTTGGTTTGCTATACACGCAACTAGCAATCGAGTTGTACTATCTAAATACGATGCCAAGGTTAACAGACAGACGTTTTGTCCTTGAGAAGAATTCGCAGAAAAAGAAATAGAATTATCAAGCAAAAAAACTATATATATATACTATTCATCTTTTTATGAATAATACGTAGATCTATCGATCATTTTTTGCTTCATGAAAGTGTGTTCATCAGTCTTTTTTTTGTAATAATAGACTTTCTTTTTGGCAAAAGATTGCCATCAAATGTTTGATTGTTGATCTAATCTGCAGACAACATTCGGTTTCTTCTCTTCCATTTTTATCTCATTGTTGTTGACAAATGACAAACAGAACGATTGATTTATATATATGATATATCAGACGCATAACTAACCTTGACAACGAATGATATTGATTATACTCGAGCAGATTTATTTGGTCTTATTTACCTTTGTTAATATGCATATTTGTTGTTTTTCATTGTAAATGAATTGACCAAATGAAAGACTTAATCGAGAAGACGTCTTATCTTTCTATCGACAGAGAAAGTCAAGCATGAGTAACAAATTGTAAGTTATTAGATATCAAGACATGAAATTCATACTCTCGTTCATTTGACCGAAGAATGAGAAAAAAAATGATACAATAAGATGGCTATATAATGAAATGAAATTGAAGATAAAAATAAAGAACAAAAGTTCCAACGAAACAGATGGACTTGAAGTTCTGTTGAGAACTGATTCAATCCATTCATGATAAACTGAAACACGTGTGTAAATACCAGCAAAATTTGAATGACCACAACCATTTCCATAACTTGTTATGCCTGCTAAAATCCATTGAAATGTATTCGTATCGAAATACATCAATGGACCACCGGAATCACCTTGACATGTATCTGTTTAAGAAAGAGAAATAAAAGTAGCAAGCAGTTAATTCATCTACCTTTTCCACCGCCTTCAACGCCAGCACAATATTGAGAATGTTTATTTTTTATTACAGATTTACACATCGGATGTTCTAATTCTAATGCGTTCAGAGTCACTTGTTGAAGATGCCAATCATTGGACGTTATTAAGCCTTGATACTTCAGAACACCCCAGCCAATAGCAACTAATGATGTGTTCGGTTCGGGATAACTAACAGATAGTTTAGGTAGACATATTCTTGCCGTACGTTTTTCTTTCGATATAATCAATGGTTGTTCAACTCGTAAAATGGCAATATCATTGTTCAAATTCGAATTATCATATTGATTATGTACAATGACTTTAGCAATACGACGTATTTGAGTTGTTGGCTGAGTCGATTCAAATAAATTATCAATTCCAGCTATGACTTGAATATTTCGCATAGTTTCAACTGAATTAACAACACAATGTGCAGCAGTGATGATGTACATCGACGAAAGAATCGTTCCACCACATAGATGTCGATGATTCAGTGTTTGTAGTGATACACTCCAACCCCAACTTGAGCTCAATGCTGATTCACCACCGACAATCTTTTTTAGATTAGCATCTGCTTTTGAACAACCACATTCAGCAGTTCGATTACAGTTATAATTTTTCGTTCGTATACAATCGATATGATACATCCATATCAAACAAAACAGTATGTAGTTATATTTCAATGTCATGATTTCGAATGAAATGAAGGTTAACAGAAAGTTTGTCTTTTGTATTTGAGACATACTGTAAATCGTTTTATCGAAAAGCAACAAGATATTTTTGTCATTCGTACATATTGATACATTCATTCGATACCATAACGATAATAAAACCTTCACACGGGGATTTATTTTTATTTAAAACGAATATTCGTTTCAAATCTGACATTGCATATAAACAGATAAATGGTGAAAAGAGAACGGGAATGTTGAAAGTAAATAAGTTAGAAATTGTGTATTTTCGTAAATCTGAATTAAACCAATAGTTGCATATAGCATTCAACAGGCGAGATATAAAATTGAAACAAATATTATGTCAAAGAAGACATCGTTCATGATAAATAAATAGATAGCGTTCAATCGATGTCCACTGTGCAGATATTTTCAATTTCAATTGAAGATTTGTAAAGAAATGTGAGAGTGAATGACCAATAAATAAAACTTGAGATTTCTTCGAAAGTTCCATCAAAATCTCTGAACATAGCTACCTATCAATTTATTTTAATATCTTATATATCATAGTCTGCGATCTTTATTATTTAAAACTTTAATAGAAAATTTGAGAGAAAAATTTATTTCGAGAACATATAGACTATGAATAAATTCCACTCCTAGTTTTGTTTTTAATCATTTGTACATGTAAATTTTTAATTTCTTTCTATTCTTGCATCAGAGAGGAGAAAAAGTAAGATAAACGATAGAAATTCATTCTTACTGGTTTCATGAAATAACCAATACAATAAGAGTGAATGATGAAACTAACTATGACATATTTGTGTAAGTTTTTGTAATTTTAACCATCGGTAATTCTTCATTAACAAGATTTCGTCTCATCGGACAACGGTTCAGTATGACTGAACAACATCCTGGTCATCGTTGGATGCTCGAAGCACTTACATTAGCTCGAAATGCTCTAGAAAAACAAGAAGTTCCTAGTAAATAATCTTCACAGATGATTGATTTAATATCGTTGTTCGTTTCTAAATTATTTATTAACTAGAGATTTTATACTTTAGTTGGTTGTGTAATTGTTCATAATGATTCGAAAATACTTGCATCAGGTCAGAATGAGCCCAATCGATTAAAAAATGCGACTCGACATGCTGAAATATCTGCACTCGACGAGATTTATGCACAATATGACCTCTCAACTGCGCGAAAAGTTTGTTTTTATTTCAACAACAAAAGAAAAAGAAACGATTTCATCATTTCCTTTTTCAGCTTCTCTCAGAATCAATTCTCTATGTTACATGTGAACCATGTATGATGTGTGCAGGTGCACTACGTCTTTCCGGTTTAACAAAAGTTGTTTACGGTTGTTCGAACGATCGTTTCGGTGGTTGTGGATCTGTTCTCAATATTGCTACTGATCCAATGCCTGATTCGCAACCGATTGAATGCACAAGTGGAATCGAAAGTGATGAAGCTATGCGTCTGCTTAAACTCTTCTATACGAACACAAATGTAAATGCACCACAACCGAAAGATAAATCGAAAAAAACAAAAAAAACATCGACATAAAAGCAGTTTTTTTTTCGAATAAAAAAAAAGAAAAAGAAAACTATAAAGCATCTTGTCGTATCAATGGGATAAAAAAAATTCTTTAAATGTCAGAACATAAGAAGTTTTCAAGTAGCCTGTTTAGAGAAACGCGCCCTGAACAAAAGCGTAAATACGTTAATCGTTCGAATCCGTAAAATTTTATTGACTCAAAAAAATAACGTCGATTTTTTAAGTCATTTTTTCATTGCCATAATAAATGGATAAAAAAAAATTCATTTTACATCGTATTTCAATTCAAAAAACATGATTGACATAATGCAACCGAACTCATCGATATTACTCAGCAAACCACTAAATGACCAAATCACAGCTCCAATATTTGTACCGAATATCAATCATGTTTCGACGTACAAACATTTAAATATTATTAAAAATAATGACCATTGGATAGGCCGATGTCCTGGTGATCCACCACGGCACGTCAATATGCTCGATCCATCGTCGACACTTCAACGGAAATTAGCACGATATTATCCATCGACAACAACAACTATCGATTCGTATTACACGTTGAGAACGAAACAACAACAACGAGAATGTCTCATCAAGGAACCATTGAGAGTAACAACTGTTACATCGAATTCGATCTTATCAAATAATGAAACAACAAACTCACGACTATTCGATGTACTTTCAAAACATATTACAGTCAAATCAGAACCTATTCGACCAATAAATAATTCAATTAATCAAACAGCAAATACACTTTCATCGTGGCAAAAATATTGGTCATCAACACAAGTACAACGAAAACGGTAGATATCCGATTTCGAAAAACGAAATAATTCGTTTGTCTTTTATATTTTAATTAGAAAAGAAACAAGTGAAACCAATTCGACCGTTCGTTCTTCGAATTCGAATTTAAACACCATTCATTTCGTAGCCATTCGTGATTCATCTTTTCATACGACTACTCCGGATAGTAGCTTGTCAGACAGTCAAGAAGCCTCAAACGTTGATAAACAAATTAACAGCATTCGAGACAAACGAATATTTTCGATTAAAGAAGATAAACAATCATTTCTACCTAAAGTCTTATCACCTCGATTAATTAATACACAAAAACCTCAAGAAATCGACGACGATACAACAACAATTATCGACGATAACGACATGAGTACTATTTCAACAAAAGTTTACAAACTTCCATTGCCAACAACGAAATCGAAGACATCGAAATCGATGGTGAAAAAAAGTTCTCGATCAAAATCATTAGAAAAACCGCCGATCCTTCCTTCGACATTAATCGAACGGAAAGAAACGATCTCAACATCTCTACCGACAACATCAACATCGAAACGAAAATCACCCGAAAGAACACGTCGAGCAACATCAAAACAACAACAGCAACCACAACAATCGTTGTCAACTATCATGATGACAACACCGAGATCAAAATATGAAATATCGAGATGGGACAAACCTTATGTCGGTGCGAGATATGACCCGCCGACTCCACCGTCTTCTCCATCGGTATTCACTTCCGTACAGGAGACTGATCAAAATGAAAATAAACAAATCGAATACCTTTAACTTTACTCAAACATATAAATCTATAATTGCATCTAAATTATTCAACAAGTAACGTTCATCGAGAGTCGAAACACTTGACCCTCGACTGAACCTGATAGTGTCAGCGGATATAAAAGCTTCAATTAAAAATTATTGACTATATAATATGGTCAGTTTTTCGTCAGTCGTCGAGGTCTCTCAGGATCTCTACTTCTGACTCGAGCTGCCGCATTTTTTAGCTCAAGTGTAGCTACCTATCGAATAGCTACCTCTAAATGATTATAGCTATCTCGGAAACACGGTTTTATAGTTTTTTAAACACTACAATGCATTCGAAATCGTCATATCTGATTTGATTTAATTAGAAGGGGAATAAGCAACTAACGACATCATGCGACGTTTGTTCTCTGATTTGTTATTCGATAAACAAATCCTCTTCGATGATATTTTCTTCTTCTTCTTCGTTCGCTTTTTTCTCATACTGACACATTTGTACTTAAGATTTCCTTATCGAAACAATGAGTAATGAAACAATGCCAACAAATATCGAAATTATTCGAAATAAACTCAAAAAATACACACATTTAAAAGAAAATCGCAAAGTACGATCGATTGTCCTTCTCTCTCTTTCGTCCTCTCTTCAATTCTCATTTATTTCTCGTCTAGGTGAAAGAATATCTCCGTCGATTGCGTAATCTTCCTCTAACCTGTTCATTAATTCAAGTAATTGAATGCACATCGATGATTTCGTCGATCGAAATTTTCTCTCTCATCTAGGAAACTAAACTCGATAGACTTGTTCGAAAACTTGCGTCAAATAAAACAGCAAGTTACAGTTCAACCGCTCGACATTTATTACAAAAATGGCATCATAAAAAGTTACTCATATCTCGATCGAAACCTATTGAAAGTATTCCACCACAATTAACAACCGATGTTAGTCAATCAACGGAAATAAAACGAGAAGAGAACGAATCTCAAACAACTGATGATCAGAAAAAACGGAAAGTTCTTTCGTTAGCTGAATATCTTCAAACGAAAAAACACGTCCTTTCACCGTCGTCAACGTTAAATTCGAGTCAAAATCAATTAACCGACAGACAAATTAAAGTTATCAATGCACAATTTCGTGCAACAACCGAAAAGCTAACTGCCAACGCGAATGATCTTGCAAATATTGTTAATAAAAGTCTAATTGAACCCGAAAAACCATCGTCTCGTCTGCAAATACCTTCGAATTCGAGTCAAATCAATTCTCAACAATCGAAAATCAACGATTTTTGGGCAGAAGATGACGATGATGACGACGATGATGATAATAATGATGAAAGTCCGAATAATATTCACTCACAAATTAGTCAATCTCGAACAGTAAATAATAATTTTCACACTCAAAAAGTCTAAAATCAATCAAATGTATAATTCGTTCGATGAAAATCGTTTCATTTTGTTTGTGTGTTCCTTTTGTTTCTATGAACAATAAAGATTATTTTCTATTTCAATTGAAATACTTAAGACAGAAGCCTGTGGTTTTCAGCGTTCGAAAGAGTAGATAAAGATGCATCGAATCGCCTATTTTCAAACGTTCGCGACAATCTGTATATGGAAAAGTCAAAGTTCGCTATAAACAAACAAACAAACGCACACATGTGCTCTTTCAACAATCGAATTCATCGATCCGTTTCCTTCATTCGAGTATGTTGCACATCTGGCGTAAGACAAAACGTATACGTCATTTCATTCGTTAAAAAATATCTAACGAAAAACACTTAATCACATTTCTCGCCAGGAGGGCAAACGAAATATTTTCGTCGAAGATGATCTTGAATTTGTCAACATAAGTTTACTCGTGGAAAATCATCGACACGCGACAATTAACGTTCGATTGAGTTGATTCCGTGTCTGCACACGATTTGATTTTATTCGTTTGAGCTTTTATCAGAACTAATTTGATTACTCTCTCTCTCTTTTGCTCATTTTGAATAATTAAAACATCAGAAGATATATCTAAACGGCATGTCAATCTTCGCACTAAATGGTCTAGTAATCAGTAAAAACAAGTCATCTTCGTTGTTCCATTGACAAGATTATCCATGTCTCGACTGTTTCTTCATTAATCATTCTTTTTTTTCAAGATTGACCACTTCTTCGCTCTTTTCTCTTCCTCTTTCGCTCTCTCAATCGAAGAAAAATTGACCCTGGCATGAAATGATTGAACATATTCCTTTTCTATTCTATTCATATACATATTAATGTCAAAAATGCTCATAAATTTCCAACTACTTCTTATCAAGGTAAGAGTCCTATTCTTCTTTTTTTTTCTCCTGATGACATAAGTCGGATATTTTATTAAAAACGAGAGAAAAGATATTACGTGATATGTTGTGATAGACCGCAATCGATAGATCGAATATGTTGAGTAAATGAAATTTCAATAGCCAACAGTTGTGTCTGCAAATAAGAGAAAGAAAGAAGCGAGCAAAGAATTCATTATGTTTTTATAGTAAATCGATGACAAATAGAATTCATTACAAATAATGGCGATTTATCGATGTCAACGTTGTTCTCAATTACCTCCGCCACCTCCGATATTCTCTCTTGAACCGCCACCAAATCTTCTATCCGTTCATTTACATTGTACAGCTCGTATCGAACATAAACAAATCATTTCATCAGGATCATCATCAACATCGTTTCATTTTGCAATCTTATTTTCGCTTTGTATTATCATTTCAATTGCAATCGGTGCCATAGTTAGAAATCGATTGATCAAACGAAAATCGAACCGACAAGATCTACTATCGGTTAATTTCAACCATCATCATCGAAATTGGATAGTAAATTCAACATTTTTTTTCTCATTTTCACAAAAAAATCTTTTTATCATTTTATTTCAGAAAGCAACTCCTCTACTGAGCGAAAGTTCTTTTGAAACTTGCGATGATATTCATCATGATTATGAACAAATCAGTTATTGTCTAATTTATTGTCGTCAATGTGGAAACTATCATCAAACATCGTGTACTTGTCATTGACTAAAGAAACTCTTTCTTTTTTTCTATTTTTAAATAAAATCAATAGACTATAACTGACATCTGTGCACGTTTCGGATAGGAGAAAATATTCGTAGCCAATCGACAGTCGAGTTACTCAATAAGAAAGAAAAGATTCATTTTTTGAAGATAAAGTGTCGAATATGGTTGAAGCAAGCCATCGTTCAATTGAAATTCCTCTTCATTCCGGTGATGAAGTACGACGATCATTCGATTTCTCTACACAAAATCTATTCTCTTATCTCTAGGTTATTGAAGTTAGTTTGGATCAATTGCCCGATGGTCAAGAAGTTCTCGCTATTCTTCAACAAGAAAATTGTCCCTTGCATATCTGGGTTACGCTTGCTGTACGTTGTTGTTGTTTTTTCGAATGAAAAGTTGAGTTAACTTTGTTTTGTTTTAAAGTTGGAATACTATCGTCAAGAAAAGGAGAAAGATTTCGTTGAAATTCTCAAAACAGCTTGCAGTGAAATTAACAATCAACGTCAACAACAAACAACGACAGGCCATCGTTCACAAGAAAATGATCAAATGCGTTGTTTAGATACTCTCGCTGCTTATTATGTCAAACGTGGTCATCGTGAGAAGGCAAAAGAGAAAAAACGTGAATATTTCACTCAAGCAACGCTACTTTACACACATGCTGATAAAATTCTCATGTACGATCTTAACCATTTACTGGGTCGAGCGTATATTTGTTTGCTCGAAGGAGATAAAATGGATCAAGCCGAACAACAATTCAATTTCGTTCTCAATCAAATGCAAAACAATATTCCTGCGCTGCTCGGCCGAGCTTGTATTGCGTTTAACAAGAAAGATTATCGTCAAGCATTGAATCTCTACAAACGAGCGTTGAGATACACGCCAACGAATTCCTCAGGCATTCGAGTTGGTCTCGCCAATACATTTGCTAAATTGAACAAACTCGAAAAAGCTAAATTATCCTTCAATCGAGCGATTCAAATCGACGCTAAATGCGTCGGTGCACTCGTTGGTTTGGCCATTCTCGAGTTGAATATGAACACACCGGATTCGATTCGAAATGGTGTGATGAAACTCTCGCGAGCCTATCAACACGATCCACAGAATCCGATGGTGTTGAATCATTTAGCCAATCATTTCTTTTTCAAAAAAGATTATCAACGTGTTCGACAATTGGCCATGCACGCGTTGAATTACACGGAAAACGAGGCGATGCGAGCCGAAAGTTGCTATCATTTAGCTCGAGCTTATCACGCCGAACGAGATTATGAAGAAGCATTTCGGTATTATTATCAGGCGACACATTTAGCGCCGGAGAAATTCGTTCTACCGTTGTTTGGTCTCGGGCAAATGTATTTGCAACGTGAAGATACGACCAATGCAAGTGATTGTTTTGAAAAAATTCTTAAAATCCATCCGAATGATCATGAATCCATGAAAATCTTAGCAAGTATCTATGCTGAATCGTCGGACTCCGATAAACGTGATAAAGCTCGAGAATTTTTGAAGAAAGTCACTCAACATGATTCACATGACATCGATTCATGGATTCAATATGCCGAAATTCTCGAAGGCATCGAACTGCAAAGTTCATTGGATGCTTATATGACAGCGGCAAAATTAATTCGTGAGCTACATGGCAAAGATACGCCCATTGAAATGCTGAACAACATGGGCTCGTTACATTACCGTTTGAATAATTACGATGAAAGTCGAAAATGCTTCGAAAAAGGCATCTCCTACGCCGAACAAGCTCGAGAAGTCGAACCGGCCTATGCCAATTCGATTCTCGTCACCATGAGATACAATCTCGCACGAGTTTGCGAAGCGTCATTCGAATTTGATAAAGCTGAAAGTTTGTACAAAGAAATTCTTCGTGAACATCCAAAATACGTCGATTGTGTCCTTCGATTGGGCTGTATGGCTCGTGATCGTGGTCAAATCTACAGTGCATCCGATTGGTTCAAAGATGCACTTGAAATCAATCACAATTCTCCGGATGCTTGGACAATGATTGGAAATCTTCATGCTGCCAAACAAGAATGGCGACCGGGACAGAAGAAATTCGAACGAATCCTTCACAATCCTCAAACTGCCAATGATTCGTATGCGCTGATTTCATTAGGAAATATTTGGTTGCAAACTTTATACATGCCAACACGAGATAAAGAACGAGAAAAACGGCATCAAGACCGTGCACTCCAAGTCTACAAAGTTGTTCTTAAGAATGATAATCGAAATATTTGGGCGGCCAATGGTGTCGGCTGTGTTCTTGCTCATAAAGGTTATTTAAACGAAGCTCGAGATATCTTTGCTCAAGTTCGTGAAGCAACAGCTGATATGGCCGATGTTTGGCTTAACATTGCGCACATCTATGTCGAACAAAAACAATACATTCCAGCCGTACAAATGTACGAAAATTGCTTGAAGAAATTCTACAAATATAATAACGTCGAAGTTTTAACTTATTTGGCACGTGCACTTGTCAAAGGCAATCGTTTACGTGAAGCACACAATGCACTTTTAAATGCTCGACGTGTTGCTCCACATGATCTGACATTGATGTATAACATCGCTCTTGTTCAACAGAAATTAGCTCAAGAAATTCTCAAAGATGAAAATTCGACATTATCATCGGTTCTTCAAGCCATTGATCAGCTACGAATTGCACAGAAGAGTTTCTCGTGGCTTGGCGAACACGGTGATCCGCATCGTTTGGATTCGAATCAAGCTCTTCAAGAAGCACAGCAATGTGCTGATCTATTGTCTCAATCGACTTATCACGAGATTCGTGCGAGAAAGAAAGACGAAGAAGAACAACTTATACGTCAGAAACAAGATGAAGAGCGAAGAAAACTACGAGAAAAACAAATTCAAGAAGCGGAAGAACAACGACGTTTGGAAGACGAACGACGACGAATGGAACGTGAAAAACGTCAAGAATTCGTCGAACGAACGAAGAATTTGCTAACAGCTGCCGAAATTCAATCGACAGAGAAAAGTCAACGATCGACTGGCGGAACGAAAAAACGTGTTAAACACGAAGAAGAAGAAGGTTTTATCAATGATACGACGGATCTTCTTACGAATACCGAAAAATCACGAAGAAAACGAAGCAAACGTTCGTCAGAAAACGGCGAACGAAAATCATCGAAGTACGAGAATTTTCAACTTGAAATTTCGATTGAAAATATTCTTTTCTTTGAATTGATTAGAAAACGTAAAACAATCGCTCGAAGTGATAGTGAAAACGATAATAATGAAGATGCGCCCAAACGAAAGAGAAAATCATCGCATAGAAAACGTTCGAGTCGAGCGACGACAAACGACGACGAAGGCTCGCGTGATAATGATGAACAATCGAGTGATGAAGAAGAAGAAAGTGAAAACGAGGAAAAACCAAAACGAAAATCATCATCGTCGAAAAAATCGGTAACAGTTTTCAAATTCCAGAGTGATTTTCTATTGAAAGTTTTGTAGACAAGCCGATCGAAAGGCCGTCAATCAGAACCAACTGGCAAATACAAATCGAAAGCAACGATTTCAACAAGCGAAGACGATTCGGATGATGAACCATCGAAACCTGTTATTGCACCTGCTGAATCACAAGAAGAGGAAGAGGACGAGGAAGAACAAGAACAAGAAGGGTAATCAGTGGAAAAGATTTTCGAATTTTTATTGTTTTCTTTGGAATTTAGATCGCCAGCTCAACAAGAAGAGGAAGGAGAAGAAGAAGAAGAAGAAGAAGAAGAAGAAGAAGAAGAAGAGCAAGAAGAACAGGAACAGGATCCTGAAAATTTAGAAGTTAGCGACGAAGATTAACATGTCTATTTTGGATTTAAAGCGTAGCTCTGAATTGTTTGTTGTACATTTTGTGTTTTTTTTTGTCTTTCTCTTTTCGTAAATCTATTGAGTTTAAAAGCAGACTTATTTCAGATAGAAATTTTTTTATGGCAAATACGGACGTATTAGATATTCTCTCAGACACATTAACACCAACAAATCGAACATCGACGAATAAAGATGAGATTATACGAGAAAAAGTAAGACAAAAGTGGATAAAATCTGTCATAAATTTTCGCTTCAATTTTAACAGAAAAAAGGCCCAAAGAAGGCTATTCGTCGACCAGAAGGAATGAAACGTGAAGTCTGGAGTTTAATCGCTCAAGATGATCGGTAATCTTTTTTATTATCTCGAAATATAATTAATCAATTTCTCTCACTCTACATCATTCAGTGAAAGTGTTCCAATCGTTCCAACTGATACAAAAACCGGTGGTAATTCCTATGCTCGTTGGATCAAACATTCTGGAATGAAAGTTCGTCCATGGCAATGGACACCATTTACTAATTCAGCTCGAGGTCCAAATGACACATTTGTTCTCTATCATTGGCAACACAAGCCAAATCCCGATGATCCACCGCAGGAATACGCATTTGCTAAATTCAATAAAGTAAAATCTCGAATTTGTTCAACACAAATGTCGAATTCTTTTGTTTTTCTTAGCACGTCGATATTCCGACATATACCGATATTGAATACGAACAATATTTACAAGATAAAGATTGGACACGAACAGAAACCGACGCTCTATTCGATTTATGTCGAAGATTTGAATTGAAATTCTTAATTATTCATGACCGATGGAATAATATTCTCTATTCGGATCGGTCAGTTGAAGATTTAAAAGAACGATACTATACAATTTGCACGAATCTTGAATATGTAAATATCGAAAAATACAAGTTTTTAGTTAATTTTGTTTTTATCAATCTTAGGCGCGAACAAAACGCCATACGGATAAATACAACTTCGATGCTGCACATGAGCGTCGACGAAAAGAACAATTGAATAAATTATTAAGTCGAACAAAAGCGGAAGTAACTACTAACATTGAATTGATCATTTTGTTGAGTTGACTGTTTTCATTAGGAAGAAGAAGAAATCTATTTAATGAACGAATTAAAACGTATCGAAAGCGAACGAAAAGAACGCGAGCGTATCATTGCTCAAGATATGCAAAAATTTGTGCAACAATCCGACCCGAATGTTCTCACGACGAATAATTCCGTTCAACGAACGGCTTCATCGTCGTCGAGACGATCATCGATGAATCAAGATTATCTTCAACGTTTGAATAGTTCCTCAAATCGAACGTCAACAACACAGAAAATCGTACGAATTCTCTTTTTCTTATCCACTAATATGCTGATCTTTTATCTTACAGACAACTTTCGAACCACCAGTGGGAATTAAATTTCCTGAATTCAAACGTCCCGGTGTTTTTCTACGTAGTCAACGAGTAAAACTTGAAATTACTTTTCGTATCTTGTAATAATTTGATTAATTTAGATGATTTTACCAACATCAATTCCAAATAAAAAACTAATTGCTATCGATCAAGTTCTCAAACAATGTCAATTAGGTATTTGATTGATTTGTTTTATTTTTTTTCTCTTATTGTTATTTTCTTTTTCAAGAACGTAATCCAATGGCATGCGAAGAAGTTGTCGATGAATTCAATGATCTTCGTTCAGACATAATCCTTCTGTTTGATCTTAAAAATGCTCTTAATTCAGCTGAATATGAATTACAAACTTCATTACATCGTTTAAAAAACGAAAATACACCACAAACATTAAGCACATTGAATGATGCTTCGAAAACTGTAAATTAAACTTTTCTATCATGCTTGAGGAACTATTTTTTTATCCATTTAGTTTGACTTCTTATTATCTCAGCCAGCAAATCCAACTGAGAGTTTAATGTCGCCTCGTCTCTCAGATTCATTCGAACCGTCGAATAATGTTCGTTCGAGTACAACGGTAAGCTTTTTTTTTCAAGGACAAGAGGAATGAAAAAGAGCGTTAATTCTACTAAATGATTGGATGTAATTGTTGATTTGGATTATTTTTTTATTTGACAGGAACGAAAACGTCGAGCACTTTCATCACAACCAACGACGATAAAAAAACGTGATCGGCAATCGTAATTTCTTTTGCTCTATGATGCATAGCAAAATGTTACATTTTGTGTCTTGGTTCGAGGAAAAGTGAATAAATAAACAAATAAATCGAAGGATAGTCATATTTTTGTTGTGTGTGTATAGTAAAATAAAAACTTGAATATCATTTTGTTCTGTTATTCTTATAGATTTCGAAATAAAATATGAGTAGTAAACTTAGTCTTGGTCTATCTCTTTGTTGTATTATATTTGTTATTAATATTCATGGACGATCTATTTCTGAATGGAGTATTAACACTGATCCGTCGATTATCAATGAATGTTTAACGAAATCTGTTCGATACATAAATCGTCATGAAGAAGCCGAAGTTCAATCACAAGATGCAAAAAATGTCGTTCTTACATCACATATCAATAATGGATATAATTTGAAAATAACATTCGATCTCGGTGGTAAACATTGGGAATGTAAATTATATAAATCACTGGTACAAGTACTTAGCGCTAAGTTAGAAGAATGTGTTCAAGCAAGTCCAGAAAACGAACAGGAACAATCGAATAATGATATTGATAATGACGAAAAACAAATTGATGAACTCAATCAAGAACAACAAGCCGCTAATAAAGCCAATGTTTTATCGAACCAAGAAGACAAAGAAGAGGATGATGAAGATATCGTTGGCAAACCTGATGTTCCATCGAATCAGGAAAACAATAGTAATCAACCAGAAGAAGATGATGAACAAGATGATGAAGATATCGCTGATAAACCCGATGTTCCATTGAACCAAGAAAATAATAATAATCAACCAGAAGAAGACAAAGAAGAAGATGACGAAGATGTCGTTGATAAACTCGATGTTCCATCAAATCAAGAAAACAACAGTAACCAACCAGAAGAAGACGACGACGAAGAAGAAGATGATGAAGATATCGTTGGCAAACCCAATGTTCCATCAAACCAGGAAAACAATAATAATCAACCAGAAGAAGAAGAAGATGAACAAGATGATGGTGATAGACTCGATGATTCATTGAAACAAGACAACGATACTATTCAATCAGAAAAAAACGACAATAACAATACGAATGATAATGCAAAAGTTAATCAAGATGTTGAGGAAGAACCCGAAGAGGACAATGACAATGATCAATAGGAGCAGAATGCTGATAACTAATATAAACAGTGATACTATTTTCTCAACGTGATCTAAATTCATATACTCTTTCTTTTGTTTTTTTGTTTTGCGAATTGTTTTTTCTTTTCACTTGCAATCTCAATCTATAACAATCTTATTTTTATTTATTAATTAACTAAATAAAATACTCTTAAAATGAATCTTGCGCGATAGACTCGTTGCAATCGATCTATATGAATTAGTAAAATTGCTTCTCAATGTGTACGTATGTCAATCAATAACATTCGATCATCTTCAAGTATTGATCGAATATACTTTTCACATTCTATTTCATCATGAATGTTTTATTAAGAACAAACTTTCGACGGATCTGAAGCTCCGATACCCATTGCGATTAGTAGTCAACGCTCTTGTTTTGAAAAATAAAGTATCAAAGTAGACGGTTTATTTTATGTTGTTGCATAAAGATAAGATAAGCACTAGTGAAAGAAAATAGTCATTTTCTTCATTTTTTGAATAGACACAGTAAAGAATTTATATTCATGGCTTCAAGAGATATTAGACAACCAAAACATGAACTTCGATTTCTGGATGTATATGAAGAACCGGTGCTTAACACATTTTCTCCGATTCCAGAGTACGAAAATACTCCTTTAGTATCAATCGATAAAGCTATCGTTCCACTTCAGCCCATTATGCCTTATATTACAACTATGATTCAGACCGTGAAGATGAATTTTAGTGAACTAGAAGAAGGTTTGACTAGAGACGAGTCAAATTCTATTCGATTGTATACACTCGAATGGCAGCCAAGAGAATCTTCATTGTTTTATATTCTCAACAAAGTTCTTCGATCGGCAAATCAAGAACAATTAAAGCCGTGGCTTCTATATTTAAGACTTATTTTGACGGCATTATCACGTCTTCCGTCAACTCAACTCATCGTTTATCGAGGTATTAATATGGATTTAACGAAACAATATCCAATTGGTGCAACTATTGTATGGCATGGATTTTCTTCTTGTCTGAAAAAGACTACTCAATTGGAAAATAAACTATTTCTTAATAAAATTGATAAAAGAACATTATTTGTTATCAACTCTCATTCGAGCAAACAAATTTATCAACATTCTACGTATGAATCCGAAGAAGAAATCTTACTTCTTCCTGCTCGTCAATTTACTGTAGTCAGTTGTGTCAATAAAGGAAAAGGTTTACATATCATAGAATTAAATGAAACTCAGCCAGCTTTCGAGTTTTCTCAAACACTTGTAACATCTTCAAATGTCTCAGGATCCAATGCAATGCAGAATATTCAATTTCGCCCGATATCAACTGTATCTTTATCTAAAAAATCATTTCGATCTGCATTGCCCAATCCTGATCTAGAAGCACGTCTAGCTCGTTCTTTCAATCAACGATTCGATATTGACTTGAAGAACATCAAACTAAACGATTCCGACATGGACTCTATCGTTACTGAGGTTATTACTCACAGAGGATGTCACAACTTAAACTTATCATCTAAGCGTTTCACATTTGTGGGTATTTCAATTCTCGGCCAAGCATTGCGACAAAATAATGTATGTGCCTTTTTCCTGTACCTTAACTGCTTAATACACCCTCAATTCATACTACAGCTGCTCGTCAAAAATATTACTAACTTATGTCATACTCCTAAAATACCTCAGATCTTCTCTGCACATTCATCGTAACGTCAGTTCACAGTTCTTTAGAATCACTGGGGCTCTTTAATCAAATTTCAACCGTTTATCAATGCACACTAAATCATTCCAGTATACTACACTGATTTTCATCAATTTACACTCAAATATCTTTGTTCCCTATGTGCGCCTATTTTTTAATACAAAACACAAACTGCTCTCTACGTTATCGACAACTGTTTTTCATATTGTACAGACACTCACTGCACTTCATCTTTCGAGCAATCAAATTGGAGGCAACGGTGCGGAATTCATAGGTGAAGCATTAAGATCAAATTCAGTAAGCGCGAAAAAATGAAATCCGTTTGTTTTTGTCAACTCCTGTTAACTTCTGTTAGACACTCACTACACTTTATCTTGAGGAAAATTATATTGGAGATAAAGGTGC
>Ga0209960_1001524_pt1 | contig 29604 bp, 25 predicted proteins | sample ThiBiot_500_plan_2_FD_183947 | JGI IMG/M metagenome (GOLD analysis project Ga0209960, IMG submission 183947) | Wastewater bioreactor microbial communities from Cape Town, South Africa - Thiocy_expt_500_plan (SPAdes) | ecosystem: Engineered > Bioreactor > Thiocyanate-remediating >... | reverse complement strand
TGTGAAACTGATTGGAAGCAATCAAATATTGCTTCACAAGCAGTATTAATTAGTTGTATAGATTTAGATAAAATAAGTTATGCTAATAATAGCCCATCAAGGGGTCAAACTATACCTATTTTTCCCGGAAATTTAAATGTTTTCTAAGGTTTTAAAATTTTCCTTTACTTGTTCCCAAATATAATTAGACCTTTGAATTCTAATCTCTTTGCGATCCTTACCATGGAAAGAATGCATATCTATTTCATTTCCAATATAAAGGTGGATGGGGGTAGTGGTGGTGTAACGAGACTCACCTAATGTTTTTTTGATTATTTGGGGAGGTGGAAGCAGGGGGTAAGTGTAAAGAGATAAGGGGTAAAAATGGGTTTTGCGTTCCGTTTTTTTTGAAAGGAGCCAAAACATTTCTGTGCTATCGGGATCAAAAGGAGCGACTTCTATCTGACCTTGCTCATTTTTTCGATCTCTTCCGCCACTTGGGGCTAAGTAAATACAATTTCCCCCTTCTTCTAAGAGCTGTACAATTTTATGCATAGCTTTTTGGTTATGCAGCAGTTTTTCTTTTTTTAACTCAGGAGGAATTTCTACATATCGTTTAGAATAGATGCAAATTAAATTACGACCTCTACTAAAGGGCACGGCTAATGGATCCGTTGTTACTCTATGACCAGCGATAAAAATCATATTAAAGGCTAATTGAGGAGATTTTTGCTCGATTAGTAAGCTGATGGCTTGGGGATCTGGTTCAATTTGATGGTTTCCAAATAAAATCACATTTTCTTTGGCTTGTATTTGCGAAAGAAGTTGCTCTAAATTAGATTCACCCAAAATCTTAGATTTTTCCATTTGTATTAAAGGACGAATGATATCCAATCCAAATTGATAGAAATTAAAGGGGGTTATCTCAGCTTTATGGTAAACATTAAATGGATATGGAGATTGGCATTGATTTTGAATAAAATCGAGAAATTGAAAAAATAGTGGCTCTAACTGCAAAAATCTAAGGTCATTAGCAAGCGCTGCTCTATAGCTATCATAAAATTGTAGAATTTGCTCAGCAATAGGGGCAGAAATTAATTGCTCAGTAATTTTTTTAGCAACACTTGCTCGAAAAGTTGTCATAGCTCAATTTTTTTATTATTGATCGTAGAATAAAAATGAAAATCATTTAAATGCATTTCATCACTTGTGCTAAAGTCAAGGTGTGCATTTAAACTTTCAGCCAAAGTTTTTAAATACTTTTTATCAATATGATTTAAGTAATGATCCAATTCTGGATGAACAACAAGTCTTAAGGCAAATTGCTGATGGCAGCCAATAATTTTTTTCAAACCTCGTTCTATTTCAATAGAAATACTTTCATGACTCTTAATTAATCCACTTCCGTTGCAATAAGGACAAGAAGTATAAATTGTTTGTGTAAGAGAGCCTCTAACTCTTTGTCTCGTCATTTCTACCAAACCAAATTCACTCATACTTAAAATGGTGCATTTGGCAGAATCTTCTTTCATACACTCTTTTAAACGTTCTAAAACCCTTCTTTGATTTTTTCTAAAACGCATATCAATAAAATCACAAATGACAAGGCCTCCAATATTTCTCAAACGCAATTGTCGAGCGATTTCTTCGGCCGCTTCAAGGTTGATGCGAACTAAAGACTCTTCAACATCCGTTTTATCGTTTGTACTTCTGCCTGAATTCACATCGACTGTATGCATAGCTTCTGTGCGATCAAAGAACAGGTATCCACCACTTGGAAGCCAAATTTTTCGCCTTAGAGTTTTTTCAATCTCTCTTTCTACATTAAAGCGTTCAAACATCGGGATTTTATCGCGATAGTAATCAATGCGCAAAGGGTGTTCATGTGCGTAGCGACTATAAATCCTTTTGCACGCTTGGTGAACATTGTAATCGTCAACTAAGATGCGATCATATTTTTTATCTACAGCTGTAAGAGTCGCTTTTTTAATAAGGTCTGACTCGGCATATAATAGTGAAGGTTCGTTTGTCTTTTGAAATGAATCGACTATTCCATTCCAAATATTTAAAAGGTCAGTAGCCTCTTCAATCAACATCTCTTGCGTTGCGCCACAACTAGCTGTTCGACAAATCAAGCCCATATCTTGGGGCATCTCAAAGGCGCGTATCAATTTTTTTAGTCTTTCTCTAGCCGCTCTGTCTTCAATTTTTCTAGAAACGCCTCTATGGGATGAATTGGGGAGTAAAACTAGATATCGACCGGCAATGGAAATATTTGAGGTAAGTCTAGCTCCTTTAGATCCGATAGGTTCTTTTACTACTTGCACTAAAACAAACTGATCGATTTTCATCATCTCTTCGATATCTGTAGTTTGAGTTTGTTTTTCGTCCATCTTTTTAATATCGTAGTCTAAGTCAAAATCCATATCGTAGACTTGTTCAAATTTTTTAGTATTTTCAATGATGTCTGAAATATGGATAAAGCCGTTATCTTCTTCACCAATATCGATAAAAGCCGATTGAATGTTATGGAGGATATTTTTTACACGCCCTTTGTAAATATTTCCAGTTAATTGCCGCTCTTTTTTTCTTTCAACAATTAAAGTGTGCAATTGACCATTTTTTAAGTGGGCATAACGAATTTCTTTCGATTCTATATTTAAAAGGATTTCATCCATAGTGTAAGTGACCTTAAATTACGTGTCGCCTTTCAAATCGCTTTAAATTAACTCATTTATTTAATGAAGGCGAACAACAGAGGTTTTAAAGGATTAATAATAAAAAAAAAAATGGATCTTTTCTAGGGAAAAGTAGGAAATAGTTATTAGTTAATTGAATTAAGAGATAATAGTTCACTTGACTTGAGTAAAATGTTTAAAAAAACTTTATTTAGTTTCATTTTACTATGGATAAAAAAGCACCTTTAAGATAAATTTATTCCTTTTAATCTGTAAGAAATAAGAGCTTAAGTTCTTAAAATCATTATGGCACAAGATACTTTTAAAATTTTTGTAGAACAATTAAGAGATGGGCATACAGAAGTTCTGTCTGGACAGCTATCTCCAAATTTTCTAGAAGTGAAAGAAGAAGACTTACGCTTTGAAGATCCTGTAGAAGTTGAAGGGGAAGCTTATCTTGCAGACAATGAATTAATTGTTCATTTAAATATAAAAACTTTAGCAACACTTCCTTGTGTCATCTGTAATCAGCCGGTAAAAGTAGAAGAAGAAATTAAAAATTTTTACCATGCAGAACCTTTGGAAAATATAAAATCGGGTATTTATTCTTTGCAAGGTTTGATACGAGAATCTATTGTGCTCGATGCTCCAAGCTTTGCTGAATGTGAAGGTAGATGTCCACAAAGAGAAGATATTGCAAAATATTTAAAAGATCCAAATAAAAGCATAGATTCCAATTCAGAGGATGGTTACCAGCCCTTTGCAGACCTCGATTGGGACAAATAATTATCGTTAGGAGTTAAAAATGGCTGTACCACGTAATCGTCATTCAAATGCTAGAAAGAATTCTAAGAGAGCGCATCATGCTAAAAAACCAAAAAGTATGGCAGCGTGTCCAAATTGTAATTCTCCAAAAATCCCTCATACACTTTGTTCTTCTTGCGGAACATACAACGGTAGAACTGTTGTAGCTAAAGAAGCATAGGAGTTAGGTATTTGCGTCTAGGAATAGATCTAATGGGGAGTGATACATCTCCCCTAGAACTTTTTTTGCCAATCCTCAAAATCACTTCTACATTAAGTGATCATCAATATCTTATCGTATTTGTTACACCTGCAATTTTCGAAAAAATCCATTCCCTTTATCGCTCATTTTTTGATTCTCCTCTTTCTAAAAAAATCATTTTTTCTATCGCGGATGATGAGATCTACATGGGAGATGAACCTTTATTTGCTATCAGGCAAAAGAAAAAGTCATCCCTTGTTTTAGGGCTAAAATCGTTAAAGAAAAAGCAAATTGATGGTTTTATAACGGCTGGAAATACGGGAGCTTTAATTGCTGGAGCTACTCTTTGGATTCCTCTATTACCAGGACTATCAAGACCTGCTTTGCTAGCCTTATTACCGACCAAGTCAAACAAAAAAATAGCTGTTTTAGACGTTGGCGGCAATGTGTATTGTAAATCAGTTAATTTATTGCAATTTGCCTTTTTAGGGGCTGTATATCAAAAGTGTTTCCAAAATATTTCTAAACCAACTGTATGTTTGCTAAATATAGGGATCGAATCCAAAAAAGGAACCACGGAAATTCAGCAAGCCTTTAATAAGTTGGCAAACTTACAATCTAATAATGAGCCCAATCTTCCCTTTAAATTTTTAGGTAATATGGAAGGAAAGGAAATGTTCGAAGGAAAAGCTGATGTAATAGTGACAGATGGATTTAGTGGCAATGTTTTATTAAAAACATCGGAAGGTATTTCAGCATTTATCGGACAATATTTGCAAGAGCATATAGAAGAGATTCCAGAGAAATTTTTACACAATTTTAGACGTCAATTTAGCTACGAAGAGGCAGGCGGTGCCGTTTTATGTGGTTTAGAAAGCCTTGTCATTAAATGTCACGGACACTCAAGCCCACAAGCATTTGGGAAGGCTATTGAAAATGCTATAACCGCTATTGAAAAAGATGCCGTCGGTAGTTTAAAGCAAGAGTATGAATTTATTAATCCTCAAAAGTATTTAGAAAGGGTCTTTTGAGGATATATTTGCGATCTAGGCTACATGATCACACAACCATCATCTTCTTCATCCATATACTTTGAAATTCTAGCCCTATCTTCTTCTGAAAAATTCTGGCTCTTGCTTTCAAGATAATCGTAAGGAGTTAATAATTTGAGGTTAGGATTTATTTCTTGTAATTTTTCAAGCCCAAGTAAGTAATATCTATCGTCTTTATATAACTTCGCAAAATTGTTTTGGTAATGATTTCCTTTTTTTTCAAATTGCATGCCAAATAAAACAGAGGATAGAGATTTATTTTTTTCTCGGGCTTCTTTTAAAGCTGTAAATAATAGGCCAACAACATAATAAATTCGATTAACGCTTCGCCAAACTTTTGTAGCCTTGCCATTTAAAGATTCAACTAGTTGAATAAGATTGTTAATAAGAAATTCATCTTGGATAGTAAATCGAGAACAATCTGTTTGAATAGCTGTCTCACTAAGCGTTTCTAATGCGTTAAACAAAGGTTGTCCCGAACTAATATTATAAGTGGCAAGCTTCATTTCTTCTTGATCAAAATACTTAAGTTGATAAACATTTTCTACTCGAAATAGACCAATATATTTTTTCTTTTCAATTTCCTTTATATCAAATTCATTTGGCTTAACTGTGGAAAATTTTATAGACAAACACATCAGATTTTTATTTGTATGAGGGACAACACATTTTTGACTGATAGAGTAATGATCAGATTCAGTCCGTGGAACAAATAATAAATTTTCCACTTGATTGAGAGCTATTACTTGTGATTGATCTTCGATTAAAACATGATTTTGTAATACCTCTTTTTGTTCTTCTATATTTTCAGGAAATTCTGAGAAAAAAGCTGATAAATTCTTATAACCTCCAAAACTATCCAATCCATACAGTTTAAGTTTGTTCTCAGCATCTTCAGTTGTAGTTGTATATTTTTTTGAGATGATTTGTATCTTTTCTAAAAGAGGAGAATAAATTTCCTTGCTAAAGGTTGCTATAAATAGTTTTTTAATTAATTTGTTATTTCTTTCCTCACTACCGGAGCTATAAAAACCTAAATCGATATCATCGGTTCTTTGGAGTAATTGAATGAATTCCTTAATACCTGGAAAAAGGTAGAAAGTGACAATAGCTTTAATCACTAAACCATATTTTTCTAGGAAACTGGCAAGGTGAAAGGAATTAGCCTTATGAAAGCATAGAACACCATCAATATCAAAAATAATTTTATAGCGCGAAGGGGGTGTTGTGTCAGGAACGTGGTTTAGTGTTGAACTTATTAGCGTTGATGTCGATACGGAAGTCATGTTTCTCCAAAATGTTTATGAATTTTGTAAAAAATAGATTGTACGTTAATTGGGCCAAGTATCTACTTGTTGGCATGTGCACTTTTCTAAGTTGCTAAGCACAGTTTTTAAATAATGAGATTCGGTTTCTAAATCTTGCTTATCTTCACGCGATAGTTTTATAGGAGTTCCAAGCGAAACGACAATGGTTGAAAAAGGTTTGGGAAGGATCATTTTATCCCAGGTGTTTAGTTGCCAAAATTTAGTCGAAGACCACGTTAGGGGAACAATGCAAGCTTTAGATTCTTTAGCAGCAACTGCAATGCCAGGTTTGACCTCATATCTTGGTCCTTTTGGACCATCAGGGGTGACAATTACTATTTCTTTACTATATTTCAAATGATTAATCATTTTGCGCAAAGCTTTATGTTTGGCATTGTGAGGAACTCGAATAGTTTTGCCAATGGAATAGCTTTTTGCTAGGACGTCTAATGATTTGCCGTCTCGACTATTACTTACAAAGGCAGCATATAAAAATTGAGGGGCGTATCGATAAAGGATTTCTGCAACCAAAGCTAGACGATTGTGCCAAAGCATCAAAATACATTTTTTTTTAGAAGCAATTTGGTGAAATTGTTCTAAACCATCAACACGAAATCGACAAGTATATAAAATGAGTTTAAGAGAAAATTTGGCAAAATAGGCGGTTATGTAAGGTAAATATTTTTGTTGGAAAATTTTATAAATTGAGTCATTCATAAAAATAATTCTTTAATAGCATCTGTAGCTTTTTCGCTAGCTAAGTGATTGGTTAATAAGGAGTGGATTCTTTTGCAATGATTAATACAATTTTCTCTAGTTTTTTCGTCTTGGAAAGCCTTCAAAGTTAAAGAAACAATTTCATCTACATTTGGTTTTTTCTCGATTAATTCTGGGAAAACAGTTTCTTGGGCTAAAATATTTACAATGCAATAAAAAGGCAATTTTAAACGGATAATATGTTTTGCGATGAATCGATTAATAGCTGAAACGCTATATATAACTATAGTTGGACATAAATGAAGGGCCAATTCTAAAGTAACTGTTCCAGACTTTGCAATAGCCGCTTTCGCTTCCTTCATGGCCTCGTAAGTATATTCTTTTGGAATCAATGAGTAATGTTCAGTTAGAAAAGGTTCTTTTTCTATCAATTGTTTTATGATATGAGAAGCTTCTTGATTAGCTATTGAAATAGCAAAAAAAACGTTTGCTATTTGTTGTTTTAATTTTATCATAGCTTTTAGTTGCAAAGGGAAATTTTTTAAAATTTCAGATTTGCGACTTCCTGGAAAAATAGCGATAAGTTCTTTATCTTTTCCGATTTGACACACTTCCCTAAAATTTGCTTTATACTTGTAGTTTTGAATATATTGTTTAAGAGGGTTCCCAACATATTCAACTTGTAAAGATGTGTGTTGATAATATTGATTTTCAAATGGAAAAATGGTGAGCAATAAATCTAAGTGGCGATCCATAATTTCAATTCTTTTAGGGTCCCAAGCCCAAACAGAAGGAGAGATATAGTGGATAATTTTGCCTTGATACCCTTCTTTTCTCAATGATTTAGCCATTTTTAGATTAAAACCTGGATAATCAATTAAAATTACACCATCGGGCTGTTTTTTTAAGATTAACCCTTTTAAATAGTAAAAATAGCGTAAGAGACGAGGTAGGCTTAGGAAAACATCGGTAAAACCCATTACAGAAAATTTTTCAGTTGAAAGGACAACTTCTAACCCTTGCGCTTTCATTAGATTTCCCCCAACACCGTAGAGCTTACAACGAGGCAGCTTTTGTTTTAGGGAATGGATTAAATGAGAACCGTGTAAATCGCCACTTTGTTCTCCGGCAAAAATAAATAAATTTTCCAAAACATTCCTAAATTTGTTTTGCGTTTGCTTTTTTTATTAAAAATAAATTTCTGGTATAAGGGACTAAGCCAAATGCAGGCCCTAAGGCGTTTGCTAAATCTCCAATAGCCAAAAAGTAGATTAAAGAGATAATTCCACCTAATAAACTCATCAACCAGAAAGAAGCTTCTAAAGAGCTTTGTTGTTTTTTTTCAGCTATCCACCATTGGACCCAAAACCTTGAAGAATAAAGAGCTATTCCTATAATACCTAAAAAATGCCAAGAAAATGAAACCGTTTTGCTGATACTTTGCCAAGGTGTTATGGGCACTCGGAACCAGTAAGTTTCGTGTAAATAAAAATTTTGGAGAATAAAAATTAATGTAACAATAAAAAAAACACAAATGTGTAGAAGTATAACAAAGCTTAAAGAATTAGCTTCTTCTTTTTTTTTCATTAATTGTAAGTTTCGCCAAGAAATAACCCCATTAAATCCCTGCACTACACTTACATGATATTGCAGCTGAATTATACCGTGCACCATTAGTAAAACATTTCCTATCAAAGATATTATCCAAAAAGATGGAAATACATAAGACTGTTTTTTTGTTTCGCTTTTCAACCATTGTAAAATAAAGCGAAGAGTAAAAAAAAATGATGGAATAAATCCCAGCAAATACAACCAAGAACGAACGTCAGTATGCATAACTTTTAAGGATCAATTTTATAATTTAAATGACGATTTTTCATCCATCTAACAGCTAGCATGTCCGAAATGGTATTAAAAGAACGATTCCAAAAGTTATATTTTGTTGTACCTTTTACTCTTTCTCTGTGATTAACGGGAATTTCTTTGATGCTAAAACCTTCAATTTTAAATAAAGCTGGTAAAAAACGATGCATCCCATTGAACATTTTAATTTTTTGAAGTGCACTTCTTCGGTAAACTTTTAAAGAGCAACCGGTGTCTTTCACCCCATCATCACAAAATTTTGAACGCACTTTATTAGCAATTTTAGAAATTATTCTTTTACTAAAAGTATCTTTTCTTTTCGTTCGGATACCACAGATTAAATCAAATGTATTTGTATGCTGTAAAAGAGAAGGAATATCTTTAGGATCATTTTGCCGATCACCATCTAAAGTGATTACAAAATCTCCTTTGGCATGTTTAAATCCGGCATCAAAAGCACTCGACTGCCCATAATTTTTATTAAAATGAATAACTTTAATGTACGGCTTTTGTTTAGCTAAAGAGTTTAAAATAGATCCTGTAAGATCTGTTGAGCCATCATTTACGCAAATTAGTTCCCATGGAAAATTGAGATTTTCCATAACAGGCTCAATTTCTAAAATAAGCTCTTTAATATTTTCTTCTTCATTTTTTAAAGGTACAACAACAGAGTACTTTACCATAAATCCTTCAAACGCTTAAGGGAAATTTATTATAACCTGAACTAGACTATAGCTTATCATGATTTGTAATTTAGCTGAATAAAAGTTATACCTGAAATAGATACCTTAAATTTTTCTCTCATTCGAATAGATAAGCAGTCGATCCTTTACTAATGATTTTTAAAATAAATATATTTTCTACCTTGAAAAGTTTTTAAGGTTGTGAAGGTAATAAATCTAATTTTAATTGATTAGCTAACCAGTTCATCCCTTTTTCAAAAACAAAGGGGAGAGTTCCATGTCCTTTATGACCAACTGAAGGGTTAATTTCTAAGCTTATAGGAGGGCTTTTTATCCCTTTTTTTATAGCGGAATCGACTAACAAACGAAAGAACTCATAACATTTGTCTGTATTTACTCTGTCATCTTTATTGCCAATGAAAAGACGAATAGACTTTTGAGATAAAAGATCAACTAAATGGTTTGATTCAAATTTTAAAATCTTCTCGTTTTGCAAAAGATCTACATTTTTGTCATCTATAAACACTTGAAAACTAGTGAGCGGAGCAAAGGTTACCACTGTATGAATAAGAGATAGCTTAGCTGCTAATTGATGAGCCACAAAACCCCCACGAGAAAGTCCAGCGACTGCAATTGTATTGATATCTAATAACCCCAAATGAATCAAATGATTAATAGCCATTTCACATTCATTCAAAAAAAGAGTAAAAAAATTAGAGTCCTGATTCCAGGCTTGAATCCATTTTGGGATAGCAAGAGATGTATCATCATTTACTTTGTGATACGGTAGATCTAATGAATAGACTCTAATTTTATAACGATTAATAAATTCTACAGGTTGACAAAAAGGTTCTTGAGTTAAGGTGTTTTTGCCAGAAGCTGCAAAGTAAAAAAGACCTGGTAGACAACCAGTGACTCCCTCTGGTTCGGAAACATAAATAGTCGTATCGTTGACATTTAGACTATACTGTTTTTGCAACATGTTGTGGTCTTGGCTTGTGATTGTGTTTGCGATCTTTATGATGCTCAGCCTGACGATAAATTTCACGCCAATGAGAATAGTGATGTAATAAATCGTTATTGATTAAAGTTCGCAATTTTAAAAACTTTAAAGCTAAAATAAATTCTTTATTGCGAACAAACTTAGGCTTAGAGTGCCTTTTGCCATTTGGAGGAGTTAATCTATACTGCATGGCTAAAATATAAGTAACGGTTGAACTTATTCTTCTTGGGAAATGGGAAAAAGAAGAAGTTACAAAAGCTTTTATTAAAGAGGTTGTAACGAGCATTACATCACTTATATGAGGATTGATATCTTTATCCAAAAATTGTTTTTGTATTTCTTTTTCTAATATTGGGTAAAGTAAGCAGCTTGTTAAAATGGATCTTTCTAAACTTCGTCTTACATTTTGTCGATTTATTTGATCAGCAAAATCTAAATAATGATAAATTTCTTTACCATTTTTGGTTTCAAGAAAATGGGTTAAACAGGGGAATAAAAGTTCAAGTAACCCAAATTCAGTCATTAAATGAATAAATTTAGAAGCATACCCTGATTCTAGCATTCTAAACATTTCTTCTAAAATTCTAGCTGGAGAACTTTTAACAAGTTCTTCTTTACAGGTTGTCAAGGCTATTTGAGCTGGGGGATCAATTGAAAAGCCATAACGCGCTTGAAATTTTAATAACCGAATCATCCTTACAGGATCTTGTCTAAAACGAATGAGGGGATTACCGATGGTCCGAATAAGTTTGTCATGTATATCTTTCCATCCCCCTACATAATCAATAACAGAGCGGGTAGAAGGATCGTAGAATAAACCGTTAATTGTAAAATCTCGTCTTAACACGTCTTCTTCAGGTTTACCCCATTCATTGTCATGAACTATAAGATCACCTTCATCAGCACCGGTTCGAAAAGTAGATACTTCTAATATTTTATGACCAAAGCGGATATGAGCTAAACGAAAACGTCTTCCAATTAAGATACAGTTGCGTTGAAAGATTCTTTTTATCTCTTCTGGCTTAGCTGAGGTAGAGATATCAAAATCTTTAGGTTGTTTTTTAAGAATTAGATCTCTGACCCCACCACCTACTAGATAAGCGGTAAAACCTGCATTTTTTAGTTTTTCCATAACCAAAAGAGCATCGGGATCAATGGAGTGATGATCAATACTATGATCATCTATATGATAGATTTGTGGACGCACGTTTATGAATCAAAGGTTGTTTATTCTAAATAATTTAAATCTAAAAGTTTACAATAGGATATTCCGCGTTTTAAGTCAATATTATCTGAATAGTTTTTACAAGTTATAAAGCTTTAATACTGAAAACTAATTTTAACGCAACAATAGTTATTTTTTATCTCTTTTTTCGCTATACTACTAATTCCTATTATAATCCTTTTTAGGTTCTTATGTATCCCCATTTTTCAGTATTATTAGATGAATGTGTACAGGCTTTTGAAGGCAAAAAACTTAAAGTTTTTGTCGATGGAACATTAGGTGCTGGAGGGCACGCCGAAGCTATCTTAGAAGCGCATTCGGAAATTGAACTTTTTATTGGTATTGATCAAGACCAGTCAACGTTTTTATTGACTAAAGAGCGTCTGAAGAAATGGGAAAATAAAATTAAATTTATCCATGCAAACTTTGAAGAACTAGATTTAATTCTAAAAAAGCTTAAATTAAAGACTATAGATGGAATTATTTTGGATCTTGGCGTTTCTTCTATGCAACTAGATCAAGCTGAAAAAGGTTTTAGCTTTATGAAAGAAGGGCCATTGGATATGAGAATGAACAATCAATCGAATCAAACAGCGGCCGATCTCATAGCAAATTTAACAGAAGCTGAACTTGGCAAAATTTTTAGAGACTATGGAGAGGAAAAACAGTGGCGTTTTGCAGCACGCTTAATCGTAAAGGCAAGAGTTGAAAAAGAGATAACAACGACTAAGGAATTAGTGAATATATTACAACCTTTACAAAAGTTTCATAAAAAAGGGATTCATTTTGCGACATTAATTTTCCAAGCTTTACGCATAGCTGTTAATCGAGAGCTTTTAGTTTTAGAAAAAATTTTGCCAGTTATTGTAGAAAAATTATCGAGTGGTAGTAGAGCTTGTATTATTAGCTTTCATAGTTTAGAAGATAGAATTATTAAAAATTATTTTCGATATGAAGCAAGTGATAAAGAGGATACTTCAGGGATCGGAGGTGTTTTTTTAGATAAGCAACCAAGAGTTACACTTGTCACTAAAAAACCAATAGCTCCCACTTCGCAAGAAATGGAAAAAAATCCCCGTTCCAGAAGTTCAAAATTAAGGATAATACAAAAAATTTAAAATTTATCATGGAAAAAAACTTTACATTTTCTTTCAAAGCTATTACTTGTATTTTTACAATTTCCATTTTACTTTATTTTTATATTAATCGTTTAAATGACATAACTGAACTTAAATTATCGATTCCACAATTGAACAAAGAGCTTAAAAGTATTCAAGAAGAGAATAATCGATTACGTTACGAGATTGAACAATTTGAAAGTCCGGTTCATCTTATGGAATTACACAGAAAGCCTGAATTTAGTCATTTAAAATATCCTTATGAGAATGAAATAATCCAATTGCCACAAATATTAGCTCAAGAAAAGTGAATGAATAATTTAGATAAAAGTCGCTTACCCTTTATCGCTTTTTTTTGCCTCCTGCTGTTTTGTATACTCATTATAAAATTTTATTATTTGCAAATTATTGATGGAAACTATTGGACATCTCAAGCCAATAAGCAACATTACTTTTATGTTTATGAACCATTTAGTAGAGGAAAATTTATTTCCAATTCACCTTTGAAAAGAGGGCATCCTGAAAAGCCCCAAAGCTTTGTTATGGATATTTTAAAATTTCATTTGCATGTAGATCCAGAATCAATTCCTGATAGGTTTAAGGAATTTGTTATTACAAACCTCGTTAAAATATTACATTTGACGAAAGAAGAGCAATTAAGTTTTAGGGAGCAATTTGATAAAAAAAGTCATGATCGTAAATTAGCTATGTGGTTGGAAAAAGAAACAAAAGAGGATATTTTAAAATGGTGGAATCCATTTGCTAAGAAAAACAAAATTCCACTCAATGCACTCTTTTTTGTAAACGATTATCAACGCTCTTACCCTTATGGACCAATGCTCGGTCAAGTTCTACATACCATCCAAAGCCAAAAAGATGAAAAAACAAAACAAGGGATACCAACAGGCGGATTAGAGCTTTATTTTGATGATTTGTTGAAAGGAAAAAATGGAAAAAAACGGTTGATGCGATCTCCTCGCAATGCTATTGAAACTCAAGAAATTATTTCATTACCTCAAAATGGTGCTGACATTTACTTAACGATTAATCATGGCCTGCAAGCTATAGCTGAAGAAGAAATAGCAAAAGGAGTTCGAAAAGCGAAAGCTAAGTCAGGTTGGGCTGTTGCTATGAATCCAAAAACGGGAGAAATCTTAGCATTAGCTCAATATCCATTTTTTTACCCAAGCGATTATAAAAGATTTTTTAATAATCCAAATTTAATGGAACACACCAAAGTAAAAGCTGTAACTGACGCACAAGAACCTGGATCCATATTAAAGGCCATAACATTAGCGGTTGCTTTAAAAGCGAACCTTGAGCAAAAAAAAAGGGGCAAAAAGCCATTATTTAATCCTCATGAAATGGTTCCTACGAGTAACAGTCAATTTCCAGGAAGAGTCAAGCCTTTGGTAGATACACATCTTCACCACTATTTAAATATGTATTTAGCCTTTCAAAAATCATCAAATATATATTTGGCAAGGCTAATGGAAAAAGTTGTAAATGAATTTGGGAATGATTTTTATAGAGACATCTTATGTGATACATTTGGTTTTGGCAAAAAAACTAATATTGAATTACCGGGGGAATCTGCCGGATTAGTTCCAAAGCCTGGTAAAAAACATCCTAATGGCTGTTTAGAATGGTCTGTTCCAACTCCGTTTTCTTTGGCTATGGGTCACAATATTATGGTGAATTCAATACAAATGTTAAGAGCCTATTCTGTTTTTGCAAACGGTGGTTATTTAGTCGAGCCTACCATTGTAAAAAAAATTGTTCGAAAAGATAGTCGTGGTATTCAAGAAATTATCAAAGATAATACCTCAGAAAATCGACAAAAAAAATTTCCAAAAGTATTGGAAGATGAAATTATTAAAGAAGTTGTGACTTGCTTAAAATATTCGACTAAGCAAGGAGGCACATCTTCAAGAGCCAATATTTGGGGCTATACGGAAGCTGGAAAAACAGGAACAGCAAAAAAAATTGAAAATGGAAATTATTGTGAAAAAGTTTACTTTTCAAGCTTTATTGGATTTACACCAGTTAATGATCCGGCATTTGTTTTGATTGTTACAATGGATGAGCCAGAGTATGGTTTTATTCCAGGGGTTGGAAAAAAGCATCATGGGGGATTTTGCTCAGCGCCAGTTTTTAGAGAAATTAGTCAAAAGTTTTTAGCTTACCTTGGTATTCCACCAGACGACCCTTATGGCTATCCTAAAGGAGATCCTCGTTTTGACGAAGATAAAGCCGATTGGTATCCAGAAGTAAAAAAAATGAGACAACTTTATAATGAGTGGAATAATCCACATAGTGGATAAGTTAGCCTTGTGAATGTTTTTTCTTTATACCTAGAGCTATTTTTGCTAATGTAAAACTTTGATACAATTATTGACAAAGCTATGAAATTAAAACGGCTCATTAAAGGAATTAATTTTACTGAAATCAAAGGTTCAAAAGAGATTGAGATTACGGGAATTTGTTCCAATTCACAATTAGTAGTCCCAGGTAATTTATTTATTGCCCGCAAAGGTAATACATATGACGGCAATTTATTTATTACACAAGCTGTTAAAAGTGGTGCGATTGCGATTGTTACAGACTTGTTCGATCCAACTTTAAAGAATGTAACACAACTTATTCATAAAAATATCGCAAGTATAGAAGCTGATTTAGCTGCCACTTACTATTCCATGCCAAGTAATAATCTTTTCATGGTAGGAGTTACTGGAACTAATGGCAAAACAACAACAAGCTTTTTAGTAAGGCATATTTTAAATGATGTTCTTCCGTCTTGTGGCTTATTAGGAACAATTGAATATATCATTGGAAATCATCGCTATCAATCCACTCATACAACTCCTGATGCCATTAACAACCAAAAGTTTTTAAAAGAGATGATAAATGAAGGTTGTAAATCAGCTGTCATGGAAGTTTCCTCTCATGGATTAGAACAAAACCGTTTGCAAAACATTCATTTCGATATTGCCATCTATACAAATTTATCACATGAACATCTCGATTACCATAAAGGAATGGAAGAGTATGCAAAGGCAAAACAAAAACTTTTTAAAAGTTTGCAAAAAAGCTCAAAAAAACATCCTGTAAGTGTAATTAATATTGATTGCCCTTGGTCAGAGAAAATGGTAGTAGGTGGCGCTATTTTATCTTATGGCATAGAAAAGGAAGCCGACGTGCGCGCGACAAATATTGTCTTAAGTAGTTCTGTTAATACGTTCGATCTAAATTACCAAGGTAAGCTTTATAAAGTTAAAAGCAATTTTGTAGGAAAATTTAATGTCTATAATGTATTAGCTGCTATATGTGTTGGCATAATTGCAAAAATCTCCATGGAACGGATTTTACAGTTAGTAGAAACTTTTCCCTTTGTGCCTGGCCGATTACAACCAGTTCCAAATGATTTAAATCTAAATATTTTTGTGGATTACGCTCATGCTGATGATCCATTAAAAAATGTATTAGTAACCCTTAATGAATTGAAAAAAGGAAAAATTATTACAGTATTTGGTTGTGGGGGTGATCGCGATAAAGGAAAGAGGCCAAAAATGGCTAAAGTTTGTGAAAGTTATTCTGATTATACAATCATAACAAACGATAATCCAAGATCAGAAGATCCAGAAATTATATCACAAGAAATTGTTAAGGGTTTTTCATCTGACGCAAAATATGAAGTAGTATTAGATCGTTATTTAGCAATAAAAAGAGCCATTGAAATAGCAGAAGACAATGATACTATTTTACTTGCTGGAAAAGGACATGAAAAATATCAAATATTTGCCCATAAAACGATAGAGTTTGACGATGTAAAAATAGCTTTTGAACTATGCAATCAAAAAAACCATGTATCGTTAGTTTAATATGAAAAAAATTTTATATCTTATGACCTTTTGTGCACTTGTATTTTTATTTACCAGTTGCGCTTCAAAAAGAGTACAATATGATAGTTCACCTGTTTGCACTCCAACAAATTTACCTCCGCCGGTTTATCCCTCTCAAAAAAACCAAAAGCCTATTATTGTTTTGGATGCTGGACATGGGGGCGATGATTTTGGGACACATTCCCACACAAATCCTAAATATCATGAAAAAAATTTAAATTTAGCAACGACAATTTTTGTAAGAGATTATTTAGAAAAATTGGGTTATGAAGTAAAATTAACAAGGTCAACTGATTGTTTTATCGAATTAAATAAAAGAGCTGATTTTGCCAATAAACAAGAATGCCATTTATTTGTAAGCGTACACTATAATTCAGCTCCAAGTAAAAATGCAGAAGGGGTTGAAATTTATTATTTTCAATCAAAAGGAAATGAAAATCGTTGTGGAGAATCTAAAGTTTTGGCAAATGATATTTTAAGTCAAATTATACAAATAACAAACGCTAAATCAAGAGGCGTCCGACACGGGAATTTTGCAGTTATTAGAGAAACAAAAATGCCAGCTGTTTTGGTTGAGTGTGGCTTTGTCACAAATCAATTAGAAATGAATAAAATCAAAGATTCTAATTATCAAAAATTGATGGCTCTAGCAATAGCAAAAGGGATTGATGGTTTTGTAAAAGGGAAGAGAACTAGCTAAATCGTTCTCGGCGCGATTCGAACGCGCGACCTGCTGCTTAGGAGGCAACCGCTCTATCCTGCTGAGCTACGAGAACAAAAGGTAAATTTTAAAGATTGGAAAAATTCCAAGCAAGTTGAAAATAAGGATATAAAGAATGGAAGCTCAAGCGGATATAGGTTTAATTGGTTTAGCTGTAATGGGTCAAAACCTTGCGTTAAATATGAATGATCATGGTTTTACGGTTGCCGTTTATAATAGAACAGTATCTAAAGTAGATGAATTTTTAGAGGGACCAGCTAAAGGCTCTAAAATTATACCTACCCATTCTTTAGAAGAATTTATTAAATCCTTAAAAAGACCCCGTCGTATTATGTTAATGGTTAAAGCTGGAAAACCAGTCGATGAGTTCATCGAACACTGCTTACCTTTCTTAGAAAAAGGGGATATTATTATTGATGGTGGGAATAGTTTATATACAGATACTGCTCGTCGTATGGATTATTTAAACCACAAAGGGATTTTATATATAGGCACAGGAATTTCGGGTGGTGAAGATGGCGCTCGGCACGGTCCTTCGATTATGCCAGGTGGAAATGAAGAAGCGTGGCCTCATGTAAAGGATATCTTTCAATCAATCAGTGCTAAAGTTGATGGACTTCCCTGTTGCGATTGGGTGGGGCATGGAGGCGCTGGTCACTATGTGAAAATGGTTCACAATGGAATAGAATATGGTGACATGCAATTAATTGGTGAAGCTTATTTTTTACTAAAGCATGCGTTAAAAACTTCAAATCAAGAATTGCATCATATCTTTGATAATTGGAATAAAACGGAATTAAATAGTTACTTAATCGAAATTACCAGTGCCATTTTTGGATTTAAAGATGAAAATGGGGAAGAGTTAATCGATAAAATTTTAGATGTAGCAGGACAAAAAGGGACTGGCAAATGGACTGTTATAAATGCGTTAGATCTAGGAATGCCATTAACTTTAATCGGCGAAGCTGTATTTGCACGTTGTCTTTCAGCTTTAAAAGAAGAAAGAAAATTTGCAAGTCGCATTTTTCCTGAAGTTGATAATAATTTTAGCGGTGATAAAAATGAATTTATCGAAAGAATTAGACAAGCATTATATGCCTCTAAAATTATAAGCTACGCGCAAGGTTTTATGTTAATGAAGGAAGCTGCTAACGAATATAAATGGCAATTAAATTATGGTAGTATAGCTTTAATGTGGCGTGGTGGTTGTATCATTAGGAGCGCTTTTTTAAATGATATAAAGAAAGCTTTTGAAAAAAATCCAAATCTACAAAATTTGATTTTAGATGATTTTTTTAAAAATGCTCTTGTAAATATGCAGCAAAGTTGGCGCAAAGTGGTTTCAATAGCTGCGGAACTTGGACTTGCGGCCCCTTGTTTTTCGACGGCATTAACATTTTTTGATGGATATAGGACAGCCAACCTCCCGGCTAACTTACTACAAGCCCAAAGAGATTTTTTTGGAGCGCATACATACGAGAGGATCGATCGCGAAAGAGGTGAATTTTTCCATACGAATTGGACTGGAAAAGGTGGTAATGTAAGTTCTTCTAGCTATAATGTATGATTAAAGACTTTGTTTTTGATTTAAAGGCAAAAAGAACACTTAATGCTGTAAGTGTTCTTTTTGTTATTCTTTCTATCTTTTTTTGTTATCTTTATCTAAATGATAATTTGAGAAAAGCAAATATAACCTCTCATCTTACCTATAAAAAAGAATGGGATTTTGCATCAGATAACTTATCAGCTCTTCATTTATTAGATCAAAATTTTCAATATTTAGGCGAAGGAGGGCAGTCCTCGACTTATCTCGGATCTGATAAAAAAACCGTGCTTAAACTGTTTAAATTTAAGCGATTAAGACCTTCTTTTTTTATGGAAATCTTACCTCAAGCCGTTTTTAAGGCTATAAGGGAGAGACATTTTCAAAAAAGAAAAAAGAAACTAGAAGCTACTTTTTTAGGTTATCATATTGCTTTTACAAAATTTAAAGACGAAGCTGGATTACTATTTGTTGATTTAAACGGGACTCTAAAAAGCAATATTTGCATTCAAGATAAATATGGTACCCAAAGAATTATTTCTTTAAATCATGTTCCAATTGTTTTACAAACAAAAGGGATCGTTTTGGCTGATTACTTAAAAGCTTTGCTTGACCTAAATCAAAAAGAAGAAGCAAAACAGTTATTAACTCAGTTATTTCAGTTCTATTTAAAGATCTATAATAAAGGTCTTAGAGATTTAGATTATGGGATCATTCATAACATAGGTTTAATCGATAAAGAAATATTTCATTTAGATCCTGGAAAGATTATAATCGATAAAAACATGTTAGAGATAACTTTTGTAAAAGACGATTTAAGGAAAATTAAGGCAAAGCTCGAGGATTTTTTAAAAAAAAATTATCCTACCTTTGCAAACGAGTTATCCTTTGCCATGCAAAGTTTTATAGACAATTTATAATATAAAATTAGATGAAATACTTGATTTACGTCTTAGCTGCCTGTCTAGCTTTTGTTATCCCATATTTTTTTATACAAGGGTCGATCGAAGAAGGAAATAACGTCTTCAATTCGTCACTTTATCGTTCTTATCATCAAAAGTTACAAAAGTTTGCTAACAATTACTCGATGGAAGAGATTCAACCAAATTCCATAAACGCGCTTTTTAAATATATTCGAAATTCAAATCAAGTAATTGATCGTCAGTATCATGAAACATTAGTTGATAAAATTAGACAAGCCTGTACATATTATCTTAAAGAATATAAGTCTATAAATGGGGGGGAGAAAAATATCCTCGAACAATTTATAATCTATCTCTTTTTAGGGGTTGATACTACAGATTTAAATAAGCGGTTTTTTTACGAGCATATTGACTCGCAGCAAGAAAATTTGTTGTCAGCCATAACTAGTGTTTATCGATTAAGAGAAAAGGGTGTTTTTCAAGGAATAAAAAAAGTTGCCTTCTTAGAAGATCAATTTACGCAAGGTAATATACCTTCTAGGATAGATGTATTAGATAAAACCATTCTTTTTCGTTGTGGACAACCTTTTTATCAATTTCCTCCCAAATTGTGGTGGCTGCCATTGCCTTTAAAAATGGCACCTGAGTTTGCTTTGTTTTTAAAATTAAGTCCCAATCACCTTTATGTCAATTTAATGCGGCGCAAAGGAATGGAAGGAAAGTTAAGTCATTATATAGAAGCTTTAGAAGAATTATATCCTCATTTAACGGTAGTATCTTTAGATAAAAACTCTCCTTTTTACTGGCAAAAAGGTAATGATGTTGATATAGCTGTTTTTAAAATAGATTTTTTAAAGCATTTACAAAGTAGTTATTATTATTGGTCTAAAAAAATAGTAAATGTTGAAGAAATACTTCAATATGTCTTGCAAGAAACGCAGGATGAATACTTTGCACATAAAGATCGTTTAAATGCTTCTGAAAGAAATGATTTTATCGAATTGGCTTATTTAAAAATATTAGATCGACTTGTTGTTAAAATTCAGCCCATCACAATGAATATCACCTGCCGACAAGCTATGGATCGAGGTCCATCTTTAATGGCTCTTTGGTTATATAAAAAAAATAAAATCTCCAGTCAAGATATCCTTCCTCTTTTGATGGCTCAACCCATGTTAATACATAATCGCTTAAGTATAAAAGACAAGATCAATCGCTTTATTTCTGCGGCCCAACGATTAGACGAGGTGAGATGAAATTTCTAAAATTTGTATCTACTGTTTTAATCTTAGTTTTAGCTTATGGCTTTTTCTTCCAAAGTAAGCAGGAGTTTTTTTCTTTAGATTTGATCCAAACGTCCTTGCCTTACAATGATAAATGGGAAAATACTCACGAATTAGCAAAAGAACAATATGATTCTATTTTTCATCAGGAATATACGTATTTTGGTAAAGGGGCTTGCGCTGTATCGTTCCAAAGTAAAGATCAAAAATATGTCATTAAATTTTTTAAAAATGGGGAAGTGAACTCTAATTGGTTATCTTATATTAAAAAACATTTGTCATTCAAAAAAGACGATTCTCACCTTAAAATGATCAAAACGTTTGATGGGTATGCCAATGCTATTTGTTACGATAAAGAAAATTCAGCCTTAGTATATGTTTCCTTAAATCCTCAAGAAAAAAAACTGCCCACTATAAAAATCGTCGACCATTTAGGAAAGAGTTTTTTGATTAATTTAAATACCATTCCCTTTGTCGTTCAATATAAAGTAGCTATTTTCAAAGATGAATTAAATGCGTGTTTAGCAGCTGGGAAGATTGATCTTGCCAAAAAGAAAATAGAGCAAATTTTTTCTCTTTATAAAGAGCAATATGGTAAAGGTTTATATGATGAAGGGGAAGGCATTTTAAAGAATAATGGGTTTTATCAAGAAAATCCCATTCATTTTGATGTTAGCAAATTAACCTTTGATCCAAAATTTAGAGAACAAGTTTATCCCCAAAAAAAAATAGACCTCTTTGCCCATAAAATTATACATTGGGTCAATAAACGACATCCCCACTATAAAAAAGACCTTACTGAGTTTTTAAAAGCCAACTATCTAGAATAACCAAATTTTTTTTCTATGACTTATTCCCTTCAAAATAAATTAACGACACTCTTCTATTGCCAAGAAAAATGGAAAAATACTTTACCTATTGATGATAAAGAAGTTTTGTTAGCCAAAATGCAAAATTGCCTTGAGTTAATTTTTTTTGAACTACCCGATTCATTTACACCTTTTTTAATTCCATTAAAAGAAGCTTTTTTAGAATCATTAACTTTTTTTAAACAAAAAAATATAAAGCCCTTTGTTGATGAGAATTTGAGCCTCAAAGAAACCATAGATAGCGTTAAAAATGCTTTAAAATCTATTCCATTATTTCATAAGGATGCAGATAAAAAAACGGGTAATGAAGTATTTGCTTTTATATGCGATATTGATTGCGATGACTTTAATGGTAGTTTTCATACAGCCTTGCAGCAAATCATTGAAGATGGAATTCCTTTTATCACTACAAGAACCATCTTAAAAAATTCAGGATCTAAAAATAGCAGACTTTCTGACCATCTTGAAAACCAATTTTTTATGAAAAAAGGACTTCAAAAATGGGAAATTTACGAACAAAAACATCTAGAATCAGAAGGGTTTTTGGTTTGTATACCAGAAAGTTTTTATCCTCATTTATCCTCATTTGATAAATTAGATTATTTTGGTTTTGATCCAGACGTCTTGAAACCCATTCCATTAGAAGATGCCTTTAAAAGTAGGATTAAAAACTATACATTCAAACCCTTTATCGATTTGTTTACAGGCCTTGGAAAAGAAGCGATAAGTTTTTATCTTTGTGGTCATGGAGGTAGCGGCTACATTGGGGGCTTAAGTAAAGATAACTTTATGCAGTTCACTTCTTGGCTAAATAATATAAAATGTAAAAGTTTAATTATAAGCAGTTGCTATGCTGGAGGAAAAAGTTTATTAAACTTATGGAAACCGGCAGTTCAGTCTTTTGATCTGGAGGAAACGCCTATAAAATATCCAATACTTGTAGAGAATATAGGTGATCTAACAAGCTTCATGGATACCTCTTTTTCTTTCAAAAAAGTTTTAAATGCCATTACGAGTGGTTTAAATGCAACTCCTAGTAAGCAATTGTTTGCTATTCAACAAAATCTTAAAAATTTAAGTAGAATACCTCATTGTAGCCATAATAATTTCCAAATTTTTTTCCCCCATTCAGGTCCAACCATTAGTGGTTATAAAGCTATAGATGAATTTAATGAAGGTTTTGTTTTGAATTATAACAAAATAAAGGCCCGGCAACTCAATTCCTTTAAAAAGAAAACAAGAGCCTATTTTCTGCTTGAATTTGAAAAAAAACTTTATCTAAACGTGCAATTTATACCATTGCCGATCCTTTTTAAAGAATGTAGTCCTCTTCTTATTTCTTTAATCCCAGGTAATGCTAACCATTTCTTTCATTCGATTTATTTAGAAAAGATTGTCTTAGTTGATTATTGGAAGAATGTAGCATCTTTCTATGAAGAAGGGGATTTAGACGCGAGTAAAGCCTTTTTTATAAATAAGGTAAAAAATGGAAAACAAACTTACAGAAAGGTTGTCTTTCATCAACATAAAAAAGAATCCTTTTTGCTTTATAAAAAAATGGAGAATTTCTTTTTAAAAAAGGGGGAGATTGTTTCCCTAATTACACCATTTCAGTTTTATTTATACAGCCAAGAAATCATGCTAGCTACTAATCCTGATCCTACAGCTTTGAAAGTAGCAAGTGGGGGACATGAAATTTTTGAAAATAAAGGGAATGATTTTTTTTCCAGCTTTGAAAAAGAAGAAGAACAGATTGCTCAATTAAGAAAAACTCCTCCAAGTGTTTGGAAGCATACTTCTTTGACGACGTCAGAAATTATCGATTTCATTTTTTATTTAACCAATGAAAAAGATAAAAACTTAACTTTTATTACTACTATTCTCATTCATTATGAGATCGACCCCAATAGCAAAAATTTCCAGGGCGTTCCTCTGATTTGTCGATTTGTTGAAAAAAATTTGGGAAGTTGTGTCTTTCTACTATTAAAAAAATATGATGATATCAAATTGAATGTTAAGCACCCCTTATATTTCAACCGAACATCCTTAGCGATTAGTTTGCAAAATCGGTCTACCTATTTGTCTAATCTTTTGCTGAAACAACCCAATATAAATTTAAATGAGACGGAAGATTACGGAATACCCATTCTTGCAAGGGCTATTATGAATGATTTTCCAATTACATCTTTTAAAGATATACCACTAATTACGGATGTTTTCATTGATAATCAACATTCTCTTCTTTCATGGTTTATCAGTATGGGGCTTGTAAAGGAAGCCAAACGGTTATTAGATATGGGCGCTAACCCAAATTATGGCAAACCAAATGGGATGGAAGTGGCTTTATTGAAAGATGAAATGGACCTAGTAGAGCTTATGGTAAAAAATAAGGGCGATCCTTTTAAAGGGCAAAATGGACCTTTTATTGAGGTTATCCTTCATGGTTCTCAAAGCGCCTTAAATTATTTAATTGAATTACCTACCCTTGATCTAAATACGGAGAATAGCCGGGGGATTAATCCTTTACTTGCCGCCTTGATTAAAGGGGATGAGGAATTAATTGAAAGGCTTATGAAAAGAGGCGCTATTTTGCCTGAAATAGGTAGTCAAGAGATCGTTGACATCTTTACTAACGTCTTAAAAAATGCCCATCAAACAAAAGGGATCAAGAGAATTGAAGAATTCTGTACCTATTTTAAAAATGATAGAGAGTACAAAAAAATTATTGTCGAGTATTTATGGAGCCATAACGTATTAGAATTATTTAAGTTAATTACTTCAAAAACAATTTCAATTGATGATAAGACAATAATTAGTTTATTTAAAAAGTCTATTTGTACAAATAATGAAAAGTTTTTTTATAAACTAGTAAAGATATTAACTATTTCTAAATTACCGGAAGGGTTTAATTATTTTGCTTATTATTTAAAAATGGCCAACTACATTTCTCCAAGACAGGCTTACTTTCTTCTAAAAGATCTATTAAAAGAGAATTTATTGCCTCCTGTAACCGTTTTTTTTAGTGATGAATTGTATCGCAAAGTCATTGGATCTTTAGATTTAGAATTTATACAATTAGTTTGTCATTATTTGAATATCAGCGCTTTTGAACAAAAAGAAAAATTCAATCAATTTTTTTATTTTGCAACAAGTGAGTGGGCTTTAAAAGAAAATCCAACCATTGCCGCTTGGTTTATGGAACAAGGGGTGATTCCGTCTAAGGATAGGATGCTAGATCTTGTAAAATATGGTGGCAAAGATCTTGTTTGCCAAGGCTTAAAAATGGTGCAGGATTGTGACTACATGTCAGAATTGCTAGAGGAAGCAGCAAAACTAGACATTGATCCTGAAAAGTTATTATTCAAAGAATTAGTTTTTACATATAAAGTGGATATGAACGCAGGTCAGTTTACCAATCCTTTTTGTACACTTTGTTATAGAGTTGATAGTGATTTAATTAACTGGTGCATCCAACATGGGGCAAATGTTAATCCAGAAGTTTTTATAACGCCTCTTCAGATTGTAGCGAAAAAAACTAATACTTATGAAGGACAAGACGCTTTTAAAGCATTAGTTCAAGCTGGAGCTAAGCTTACAAGCAATCATAAAGACGCTTTTGTCGAAGTATGTAAGCATGCTGATGGGAAGTTTGTGAAATGGTGTTTACGAAAAGAATCAAAGTTATTAGATCATGAGGGGTATTTGCTAAATCCTGTAACAATAGCTAAAAATAATAAAAATGAGGAAGTCGCAGAACTTTTATTGCAGGAAGGTTTTGAATGTTAGTAAATCTTTAACTAGCAATAGAATAAAGAAGATTTATTTAGATAATAATTTATCCTAAAAATATATTCTTCTATTTGTGCTTAAATCAGAATATTTACTTTAGCTTAAAAACCGATTAGTTTTTGACCGTGTTTGGACTAAATCGCGACATTCTAAAATTTTTAAGACGACCTCATCGATTGTTAAAGCTGTTGTATCTATCACAAAGGAATCAGGGGATTGTCGTAAAGGTGATAAGTCTCGATTTGAATCTTTCAAATCACGCGAATTTATATCTTCTAAAACCTTTTCATACGTTAAAGACTTAGCTTCTTCAGGGAATTTAAGTTTTAATTCTTCAAACCTACGTCTTGCCCTTACTTCGGGATTACCTGTTAGAAAAATTTTTAGAAAGGCATCTGGAAAAACAACTGTTCCCATATCGCGTCCTTCAAAAACAGCGTTGACTCCTTCACCTAATTGTCGTTGAAAGATTACAAGTTTTTCACGAACTTCTTTTATTGCAGAAACTTTTGATACAAAAGATGTTACTTCTTCGCCACGAATTTTTTTAGAAATATCTTCATTCTGATAATAATAAAATCTTTCTCCCCGTTTAATTTTTATATCAAAAGTAAAGTGATTCAAAAATTGTTCTAATTGTAGGGAATTATCAACATCAATTTTTTCTTTTAAAATACCATAAGTAACGCATCGATACATGGCTCCTGTGTCATAAAAGACATAACCAATTTCTTCTGCTAATTTTTTAGCTATAGTACTTTTGCCGGTCGCAATTGCTCCATCAATTGTAATAATCATAAATTTTTATCCATTTTGAAAGTAATAAAGAAGAAAAAAATACATAAATGGAATGGTAAAAATCAATGAATCAACCATATCCAAAAAGCCACCAAGACCTGGTAAAAAACCACTATCTTTTACGTTCGCATCTCGTTTTAATAAAGATTCAGACAAATCCCCAAGTATGGAAAGGATAGCTAAAATTAAACCTAAAATGATACCCCAAGTAAAGGAAAGATCTAATGGTGTTTGTTTATAAACTAAAGACAATAAAAAGATTAAAAAAACACTACATAAAATTGTAAAAAAAACTCCTCCAATTAATCCTTCCCAAGTTTTTTTAGGACTGATACTTGGAATTAATAAATTTTTTCCAAAACTCTTACCAACAATATAACCCCCAATATCCATAGCTTTTGTTGTGATTAATGTATAAACGATCCACCATCTACTATCTTGTTTAGAGTTGGCAGGAAAGAAATACAAAATATTAAAGACCACACAAAAAGGAATTACAATATAAATGTAGCTAAAAAAAGTTGTTGAAAGTCGAATAAGGGGTTGCGTGTTATCTTGGAAGAGATAGACGAAACTAAAGAGAAAAAGTAAAAAAAAACTAAATAACGGTAAATAAATGTAAGTTGAATTAAAGGCTGAAATATAAAAAGTTGTAGTGATTAAGCCCGCACCAAATAAACCAATTGTCGTGAGTGGTTGAATCCCTTTAGCTTTTAAAAGTTCATAATATTCTTTACTCGCAGCTACTGTAACTAATAAGAGTAAAATAAAAAAAAGAAGATTTAAAAAAGGTGTCATAGCAAAATAGATACTTATGCTAAAAAAAAGAGCCGCTATTACGCCTGAGATAATTCTTTGATAAACTTGATTTTTGATAAGGCTCATATTCTGCCTAAACGTCTTTCCCTTTTTTGGTAAATTTCTATCGCTTCTAATAAATGAACAGGAGCAAATTCAGGCCATAATGTATCAACTATATGTAATTCTGCATAAGAGATTTGCCACAACAAAAAATTACTAATTCTAGCTTCCCCACTTGTTCGGATAAGAAGATCTGGATCTGGCCAAGGAGCGGTATCTAAATAGTTTGATATAACTGTTTCATTTATATCGTCAATAAATAATTCTTTAGCTTGTAAAGCCCGAGCAATTTTTTTAAAAGAGCGGGTGATTTCATTTCTAGATCCATAATTTAAAGCTAATATGCAATCGATATCGGTAGACTGACTCGTTGCTTTTATTGTTTCTTGTAAAGCTTCAAGAACATATTCAGGTAATTTTGAAATTTCGCCAATGGCGTGTAATTTTACACCATTATCGATCATGGTTTGCCTTTCCTCGATGAAGTAATTATACAATAACCACATCAAGGCATCGACTTCTTCTTTAGGCCGAAAATTATTTTCGGTAGAAAAAACATAAAAAGTAACATGTTTAATGCCGATTTCTTTAGCAGCTCGCAAGATATCGATAATGATATTGCCACCTTCTCTATGTCCCTCTTTGGTCGTCGCTTGATTTTGTTTAGCCCATCGTCTATTACCGTCTGGAATGATGGCTACATGGGAAGGAATACGAGATGGATCTAACGCCTGTAATTGTTCCGAAGTAAAATACTTTATTTCTGGTATAAAAGTATTTGTAGACATGGGATTACTCTATAAGAGATTTTTTAAAATTATAGTTTGTTCGCGGTCTGGTCCTAAAGACAAAATACTAATAGGAGCTTCACAAATTGTTTCGATGGCATTTAGATATTTTTTGGCATTTACTGGTAAGTCGTTATATTCAAGTATGTCAGAAGTGTTTTTTTTCCAGCCTGCAAATTTTTGATAAATCGGTTTCACTTTATTTAATTCATAAGAAGTCGATGGGACAAAATCAATGATATTTCCATCCAATTCGTATGCGGTACAAATGAAAAGCTCTTCTAAATGATCGAGAATATCTAATTTTGTCACAGCGAGGGATTGAAGTCCATTCAAACGAACAGCATTTTTTGCAAGAACGGCATCGAACCATCCAATTCTTCTTTTTCGACCGGTCGTTGTTCCATACTCTTTAGCTTTTAAGTGACTTAAAAAAATATCTTTGCCATGAAGTTCTGTTGGAAAAGGTCCATTGCCAACCCTTGTTGTATAAGCTTTTATGACCCCTAGGATATGATTTATAGCATTGGGAGCAATACCGGCTCCCGCACATAGACCACCAGCTGTTGTACTAGAGGAAGTTACATAAGGGTAAGTGCCTAATTGTACGTCTAGGTAAGTACCTTGGGCTCCTTCTAACAAAATTGTTTCTTTATGCTTTAATGCCGACGCAATCATTTGATTATAATTTTTAACGAAAGGAGCCAGTCTTTTACCTTTTTCAAGATATTCATTTAATAAAGCTTCGTAGTGTAAAGGAGCTACTTGGTAAAGTTTACTAAATTCCTCATTTTTAATAATAAGATTGCCCTTTAGTAAATGAGAAAAAATCTCTGGCATTATAAGTTCTTGAGCGGTAATGCCAATTCTATTGATTTTATCTGCATAACAAGGACCAATACCCCTCCCTGTTGTGCCAATAGCTAATTCTCCTTTTCTAATTTCAAATAACTTATCGCTTAAAATATGATAGGGAAAGATAATATGGGCTTGCGGTGCAATAATCAAACGATTTAAGACTTCTATACCTTCTTTTTGTAAAAATGCTATTTCTTGAAAAAGCACATCTAAATCAATTACTGTGCCTGGACCTAAGTAACAGGTAGTTTGAGGGTGTAAAATTCCGGATGGAATTAGATTAAATTTATATTCTTTGCCTTTTATTTGGACTGTATGACCGGCATTATTGCCACCTTGTGAGCGAATGACATGATGAGCTTTTTCACTTAGCAAATCTATTATTTTACCCTTTCCCTCATCACCCCACTGGGTCCCTACCACAATAAAACAAGACATAATTCCACTTTTTTATTTAAAAAAACTTATATCCCAGTTTAGTTTCCTTTACCAATATTATTTATACATTAAGCGGGAAAAATAGGTATAGTTTGACCCCTTGATGGGCTATTATTAGCATAACTTATTTTATCTAAATCTATACAACTAATTAATACTGCTTGTGAAGCAATATTTGATTGCTTCCAATCAGTTTCACA
>Ga0209960_1001511_pt1 | contig 29920 bp, 27 predicted proteins | sample ThiBiot_500_plan_2_FD_183947 | JGI IMG/M metagenome (GOLD analysis project Ga0209960, IMG submission 183947) | Wastewater bioreactor microbial communities from Cape Town, South Africa - Thiocy_expt_500_plan (SPAdes) | ecosystem: Engineered > Bioreactor > Thiocyanate-remediating >... | reverse complement strand
AAAAAAACAGTTACAAAAATCCTTTCAAAAATCCTTCAAAAATCACTAAAATCATTCAAAAATCATTCAAAAATCATTCAAAATCATTCAAAAATCATTAATTTTCACTACAAAACTAGTATAAAACACTATAAAACACTCTAAAACTCTATTTAACAGTATTAAAATTGGAATATTAAGTAATTTATTGGAAAAGTGAAGGCGGAGTGATAATTGCTTCTAATTGTTTGTTGGTTATATTAGTCGTTATATGAAGAGTCTAATAATTGAAAGTATAGAGAATTTGAATAAAAGTTTGTTAGATGTATAGTTGGAATTAGAGTGTATGAGTTGAATGGAATAGTGTTGAATTGGAAGGAGAAGTTGTAATAATAATATGATAACTGAACTTTGATATTGTTTTGTGTAAATAAGATATATAAGACTAACTATTGAATTAAAACTATATTTTAGAGACTTGAAGAGAAGTATTAGAACTAGTGCGAATTAGAACTTGAGGAGGTCGTTTAGAGGAAGAGTTTAATAGAGCCTTGTATGTGTGAACTTCGATGGCTTGGGCAACAAAACCTAATGAGAAAATAGAGAAGTTTGGTGATTCTATTGGGGTATTGTTTTTGATTCAATTTTAACTACAATTTTAATTACAATTATTTGTTTTATTAATTGAATTTACTTGTTGTATTTCAATATTGAGATTTGATTCTGCATTTTCTTTTCTTTTTTGAAAAAAATTGGAATCATATTTAACATTTGATTATTTGATTTGATTTTAGGATTACACACTTCTTGAAGAAATTGGAAATGGAGCATTTGGACAAGTATTTGCTGCATTTTCAAAGAAAAATAAAATAGAAGTTGCAATTAAAGTGGTAAGAATTGAAAATTTATTTTGACAACTATCCTTTATCTCATTAATCAATTCAAAATAAAATCAATTTAAATCTTTCCTCCCATCTCCTACTTCTTGAAGATTAATAAAAAGTTGATGAGAGCTTCAAAAATGACAGAAAGAGTTATCAATGAAGTAAAAATTCATTGTAGGCTAAAACATCCCGCTCTTGTTGAGGTGTTTTAATCATTTTTTAATTCAATGAAATTCAAAAAAAAAAAAATGAATCAACATTTTTTTTTTCATTAGTTATATACATATTTTGAAGATAAAAATCATGTTTACCTTGTAACTGAACTTTGTAAAAATGGAGAATTATATCAATATGTAAAGAAACAAGGAAAAATATTAAGTGAAGAAGTGGTTGTTCGTTTTATGATTCCAATTATTGAAGGACTTATTTATTTACATTCTCATGACATTATCCATCGAGATTTAAAACTATCAAACATTTTGTTATCAGATTCGATGAAACCTGTAATTTTTTTTTATTGATCTCCTTTTTTTATAAAATAAATAAATAAATAAATAAATTGAAATATTCACAGAAAATTGCTGATTTTGGACTTGCAGCTCAACTTGAACAACCAGGGTCAGAACAAAAAACTGTTTGTGGAACTCCAAACTACATTTCTCCGTATTTCTTTTAATTATTTACTTTCATTTTCTTTCTTTTGTAAATTCAAAAAAATAAATATTGAAATGAATTATTTTAGGGAAGTGGTTCTTCGACAACCTTATGGACTTCAAACTGATCTTTGGGCTATTGGATGTATAGTATATTCTCTCTTGACAGGAGCTCCTCCATTTGAAGTTTGTTTTTTTTTCCTTGATTTCTTTCTTTTTTCAATTCGTTAATTTTTTTTTTTTTTTTTTTCAATTTAACTTAAGGGAGGTGCTGTTCAAAATACTTTAATCAAAGTGAGTAAAGGTGAATATGTCATTCCAACACATCTTTCTTCAGAGGCTCAAGATTTAATCCATAAACTTCTTCAAAAAGTTTTTTTTTTTTTATCTCAAAAAATAATAATAATAATAATAATAATAATAATAATAATAATAATAATAATAATAATAATAATAATAATAACAATAAATAATAATAATAATAATAATTCCCTTCAAATTCATCCTCTAGAATCCAAATGAAAGATTAGCTCTTCCTCAAGTCCTTCAACATCCATTTTTTCTGAAATATGGATCAATAAGATCACAACCTACATCTTATTTACCTTCAATAACTTCAAGTCTCAATAACTCAACTGAAAATTTAAATGACTCCCAATCACGATCTAATTCGAAACAAAAATTAATGGAAAATAAATATAATTCAATTGGAGATGAAAATGGGACAAGTTGGAGTGGAAATGTTACAGCAAATACGAGCATGAATTCAACTGGAAATGAAAATGAAAGTGGAAAAATGAATATAAATGTGATTCCAAATACAAATACAAATATAAATTATAATACTCCCTTTCAATCAGAAACTCAAAAGCAAAATCAAAATCAAAATCAAAATTTTAATTCAAGTCCAATTACTGTTCCTTCAAATTCTCCATTTTCTAATTCCACTTCTCCTGCAACTCATTCCCCATTTCAATCACAACTTCAATTCCAATCTCAACTTCAATATCAACCTCAATATCAATTTCAATCCAAACCTCATTTTGAATCTCAACTTCAACAATATCAATCTCAACCTCAATACCAAACCTTATCACAGCCTCAATATCAACCACAATCTTCACATTTCCAACCATTATCACAACACCAAATTCAACCTCAACCACAATACCAACCTCAACCTCAATATCTCCAATTTCAACACCATCAACACCAACTTCAACTTCAACCCCAACCTCAAGTCCCTCTCAACTCTCCAACAATTCAACAACAACAACAATCACAATATCAATTACAATCTCAGATGCCTAATTCACAAACAAATCAAAAAGTTGAAACAGAATTCCAAAATCGAATTCCAAATTTTCAATCGACTGAGAAAAATTTATCTCCTCCAACAACGCAATCTTTAAATCAATCACCAAATTATCAAATTGAAAATAAAACTCCAGATAATAAAATTCAATACTCAACTAGCCCTCCTCCTCAAGGATCAAATTTAATGTCGCAAAACTCTACCACTGATAAAAACGTCAATTCACAAGAAAATGATACTAACCTTCGACCTTTTTCAACAAAGAGACTTAAACCAATGAGACATGAAACAAGAAAGGGTTATATTGAGGTTTTTTTTTTTTTTTTTTCAAAGTTACAAATAAGAATTATCAGAGTTAGTAAATTTTAAATTATTTAATTTCAATAATAGATTTTATCAAATGGATCAGTTATGTTTAATACTGCAGATGAAAATTATGCCATCAATTTTGAATCCTCTGGTGGACAAGTACATTTTATTTTGACATCCCAATTGTTTTCTTTTTCCTATTCCAAAATAATTTTTCCTTCCTTCAATAGATTCACTTTTTAAAAAAAACAAATGATGGACAAATTATGGATTCTGTTCGAAAATCATATACTATTCAAACACTTCCTGAAAAATTTTGGAAAAAATATCGTTATATTCATAAATTTATTGATTTAATTCGTTCCAAAACACCCAAAGTTATATTTTATTCTCCTCATGCAAAATGTATGTTAATGGAAAATGAACCAACTGGAGATATTGAAATGTATTTTTATAATGGATGTAAATTAACCCTTTCAGGTGAATCTCAAAATATTGAAATCATTGAAAATCAACACTTAACCTCTTTTACCCGAGGAAATATGCAACAAATTTCAAAATTATCTTCAACAATTGTCTTTATGTATAAACATCTTGAAGAGTGTCGACAATTTTGTTCTCAAATTGAAAAATCAGGAATGGCGAGGTTATTTTTTTTTCAATTTTTTTTAAATAATAAATAAAAATAATAATAATAATAAATAATAATAATCATAATAAATAAATAAATAAATAAATAAATAAATAAATAAATAAATAAATAAATAAATAAATAATAGTGGAGCAGAATTTCCATTAGTATTAAAGAGTTCTGCAGCAGAATCTTTCCTTCCAGCAACATTTAAGGGTCAACCAAAGAAAACATTAATTCCAAATCTTCCTCCAGATATTACAATATGGAGTCGTGAAGGAGAAAGTGAAATAGAAATCCCACTTCAAAAGAAAGAAGAAGTTGTTCCTAAAGAACCAAAAGCACAAAGTAGTTTAACTGAAAAAAACATTACCAAAAGTAATCAAATTCAAGAAAATGAAGATTCTGGTTTTAGTTCAAGAACTTCGGTATTATTATTTTTCAATCCAATCGTTCATTATTATTATTCGTATTCTTTGGAATCTAAATGAAATCAAAAAAAAAAAAAGGTTCTAAACTCTCCTGAAAATAAAACTCCACCTCGTCCCCCTTCTAAACCAAAATATGCTTATTTAAAAGATATTGGTTGGTGTTATCGTTTAGAAAATGGAGATTTTCAACTCTTATTTAATGATGGATTTCAACTTTATATTGAATCAAAAAATCGTTCACTTCAAGTCATTGATGCTGAAGGAAAACAATTTTCGTAAAAATTCTTTTCCTTTTCTTTTCTTTTCTTTTGTTTTTCTTTTTCTTTTCAAACAAAAAAAAAATTCAAATTATTTAGATCTCCTATTAGTAAAGAGTTACCAAGGGATATCAGGAAAAAACTAACTCATTTTAATGATTTTGTAAAAATTTTGAACTCAAAGTAATGTATAATATTTCAAATTAAAATTAAATTAAATTATTAATCTACTTTGCTTTATTTTACTCTTTATTGTTCTTCAAGAGTTGAATTATTTCAGTTGCTGATCTTTCTCCAGCTATATAAAAAATAAAAGAAGTTTTAGTTTTAAATAAATAAATGAAAAGTCAAAATAAAAATAAAATAAAATAAATAAAATCAATGAACCTTCAACAGCTCCTGACATATATCCCATATCATTGATAGCTGTTTCTGACCCTGCAAAATGAACTCTTCCATGAGGTGTCCTTAATTCTGTTGCAAATTGTGAGAAACAACCAGGAGGAAAAACATTTACAGGTGCACCATTAAAAATCTCTTCATCACCCCAATCATGTTCAACAAAATGAGTGTATTGTTTGCTCTCATCACCAAAATATTTTACAAGATTCTTTACAATAAGTTCTTTTTTCTCTTCTTCGGTTTTCTAATTATTTGATTTTAAGATTTGAATCAGGAAAAAAAAAAAAAAAAATTACTTGTTGGAAATTAATTGCTTGAACTCCACAAAGGAATATACCAAGTGAAAAATGCTCATTTAAAGAATAATCATAAATAAAAGTGATATCAACATTTTTTCCATAACAAAAAACTTCTCCTGAGAATCCTTTGTTTTTCCAAAATGGAGTAGAATATGTAACAAATACTTTAATATAAGCTCCCATTCTCATTCTATGACAAAGCTTTTTATTAATTTTGGAAAAAAAAAATGATTATTTATTTAATTGAAAATAGTATAATTAAAAGATTAAAATTTCAAACTTGAGTTTTCAATGGATGAAGTTTTGGTGTAAATTTAATATCTCGATACATAGTTGGTGGGAATGCAATGATTGCATATTTTGAAGAGAAAGTTTTTGATTGTCCTGTTTATTTCAATTTTAAATTATGAATGAAATAAAAATAAAATAAAAGATCAATGATCAAACCTCCATTATCACTTCCAACAATGACTCCATTTTCATTTTGAGTTATAAATGAAATAGGGGTTGATAATTGAACAGGATTTTTTAATAATTCTGCAAGTTTAATCGAAACTTGTTGAGTTCCTCCAACAATTTGATCTTGTTGTGCACCATTTTCAACTTGAGTTAAGTATGAGAAACCTGTTTTTTTAAAAAAATGTTAAATTTAATGAAACTTTAACATTTAATCATTGCAAAGAGATCAACCTTTATTTGAACGAACATACCAAAGAAAATAATAAGCAGAGATATCAGATGTTTCAACTCCAATCACAGACCTAACTGCTCCATCAATCATTTCATTTGCTTCATTTGTAAAGAGTTTATCTCTACTCCATGATTTTAATGTTTGTCCATCAAGCTCATCCATTAACTCTAAATATTTAGAGTCATCATTGAATAAATTAAATGAAAAGAAATTAAAAATTAAATTAAAAACTTTTGAAATAAAGTTTACTTGAAGGTTTTAAATCAGTTAAAGAAACTTGATTCATCCATTTATCTAAGTTGGAAATTCCACGAAATTGAATATCTAATAATCCAAAGATTGAAGCTGGTGGAATATCTCCAAGATAACTTTTAACTTTTTCTCCATCATCAGAAATTTTTAATCCAACTCGAGGTTGAGGTTCAAGTTGTAAATTAAACTTTTTGACCATTTTTAAAATTCCTTCTTGTCCTGGACCAACCCAATGAGCTTTTTCAATTCATAATATATCAGTTTTTGAAAAATAAAGAAAACACGAAAAGGAAGAAATAATAATAATCAAACAATCAAACCTCCAGCATCAAGAAGTTGTTCTCCAACTTGAATTGAACAGGTCCTGCCTCCAACTCTATCCTTTGCTTCAAGAACAAGAACATTATATCCATTCTCCTAATTAATCAATAGAAAAATAGAAATCAATCAGTTAATCAAACAAGTCGAAATCAATTTTTTAAATGATTTTGTTTTGCAATTTTAGAATGAACTCAATCATTTTTCAATGTTTGAAATGATTCAATGTATTCCAAAATCATCTTAATTTCATTAAAAGTTCTTCATAATTAACAATTCCAACAGATATAAATTGAATCAATCAAATATGAAAAGAAAAGTAAAAATTAGAATTTACTTGAAGATTAACAGCAGCGCTTAATCCTGAAAGTCCAGCACCAATAACAATCACATCAAACTGTTCGTCTTTCCTATTTGATTCATCTATTGATTCTATCTTATCCTTTCCTTGCTGTGGTTCTCTTTGCTCTTCAATTAACATCTTGATCTTGAGAAGGTTGGGGATCACTCATTTCACAGATTTAGAGAATTTTCAATTAATTTCGGACATGTCCAACCGTTACAAAACTAAACCCCCAATAATTAATCATTATATCAATCTAAACGCTAACAAATAACCTCTAAATGTTTATGAATCAAATTATTATAATCATTTAATTGATTGATGTTTGTTATAATTAATCGATTAATTGAAAATGAAGGAGTGAGAAATTCCTAAGTGTCAAACATTCTTTGCCATCAATTAACTGAATCAACAAAAGAAGGAAAAGAAACTCATTTGATTAATGTAATCAATCAAACAAAATTATTTCAAAACTAACATTTATTAATAATTTTCAAAAAAATTTAGAAAACATAGAGAAAGGATTCTTAAAAGTCTTTGAAGGATTAGCTATAGGGATTCAAAATGTCTTTGGATGGTCTTGAAAAGAAGATCTCAATAGTACTTATAGCTGTTTTATTGCTACTTTCATTGAGTGTTGCTGGTGAAGTTACAAAAGAGAAAGAAGGTGATGGATTATCAGGTTTAAATTGGAAAAATACATGTTTTCGAGTTCTTCCTTGGCAATGTGCTAACCATGGTATATTCATTTATTAGTTATTAGCTTTCATTGATTCATAATTCTTTTTTGCATCTTGATTTCTTTTTACTTTTCAATTCATCGCTCAATCAATTATTTATTCAATTATTTATTTTGTTCAAATAGAAAAACCTTGGCAAAAGTATTTCAAAGCAATAAGAGCTGCAGAGAAGAAATATAAAGATTGTAATGAAACATGTTATGAAGAAGTTTTAACAAAAAGTTTACTCCCATGGAAAGATGGAATTACTCAAGGAATGGTGGTGCTACTTGATAGACAAATTACAATGTATCAAATCATTGATGGAAAGCTTTATAGATCAAAGAATTGTATGTTTCCTTCCAGGTGTGCTGGGATTGAACATTTTATTTTAGAATTATTGAGTAACAAGTAAATTTTCTTTCTTTTCTTTTCTTTTTTTTCAAAAAGATCAACACACTTTTTCAAATTACAATTAGATGGAAAGGTGAAAAACTTGGAGATATGGAATTTATTTTAAATACTCGTGATAATCCAATGATTTATACTCATCAATATCGAAATCAAGTTCCTCCGCCACTTTTCTCTTTTAGTATTGTAATTTTTTTTCATTTGTATTTTATTTGCACCATCAATTTAATGTAATGAACAATCTTATATTTAGACCCCTCAATATCTTGATATCATGTATCCTGCTTGGACATTTTGGGAAGGTAAAAATAAAAATCAAAAAATGAAATAAAACCAATAAAATAAAAATTATAAAACAATATAGGAGGACCAGCACTTAGTTCAATAGAAAGAACTGGAATTGGAAGATGGGATTTAAAATTTAAAACAATTGGAAAGAGTGCAAAGAAATGGCCATGGTCAAAAAAGAAAAGCGTTGCATTTTTTAGAGGATCTCGAACATCAACTGAGAGAGATAAATTAGTTTACCTTTCAAGAGATAGACCTAACCTCTTTAATGCTACTTATGTGAAAAATCAAGCTTGGAAATCGAATGCTGATACACTTGGACCTCCTTCAACTGAAATCTCACTTGAAGATCATTGTGAATTTAAATACCTTTTTAATTTTAGAGGAGTTGCTGCTAGTTTTCGTTTTAAACATCTCTTTCTTTGTAAATCACTTGTATTCCATGTTGGAGATGAATGGCTTGAATTCTTTTATCCAGAACTAAAACCTTGGGTTCATTATATTCCTGTTAAACAAGACCTTTCAGATGCTGAAGAACTCGTTGAATTTGCTTTAGCTAATGATATTTTAATGAAAAGAATAGCCATGAAAGGTTATAACTTTATCAATAATCATTTGCAACTATCAGATGTTCTCAATTATTGGCACAAACTTCTGATCAGTTACTCATCCCTTCTCAAATATAAACCAACTCTTGATCCTAGTTTAGTTCATATTTATCCTGGAAGAAATCCTTATTCATAACGTAATTGAATCAAATCTTTTATAAATTTGTTCCATAAAGTTGTTCTTTTTTTTTCACTTCCACTTTGTTATTTTTATTTTATTTTTTTTTAAAAAATGAAAAGAAAATGAAAAAGAAAGAAATTTGAGACTTAACTTTTGATATTTCTTACAAATACTACATTTCTTTTTAAAGTTGATTGGTTCTTCTTTTTATCTCTCAATAGAATTTGTTCCTAATTACACTTCCTGTATAAAACTGCTCTGAAATGTAATTAATTTCATCATAAACCAAACTTATATCCAATTGTTTCTAAACATTTTCCAAAGAGAGATTCGATTGTAACCAATTCGTAAGACGTCCAAGTGCTTCTTCAGGGTCTTGAGTCTCCAACAATAACTTCTTATTTCTACTTGTTAAACCAGTAGCAACAGATAAATTCGCTGAAGGGACTTTCCATTCCTTTGATAATAACTTCAATAAACTTGCATTAGCTTTTCCTTTATCAGGTGGTGCAGTGACTCTCACTTCAATTTCTAACTCAGCAATAGATTGGGTTGGAACTGTAAGTGCCTCTTGTTTATTACTATTAGATTTCTTCTTTTTTGAACTAGAAGAAGAACTTGATGCAGAATTTGTAGTTGTAATTGATGTTGAAGAAGTTGTTTCAATCTCTGTTCTTCTTCTAATACCTGCTATTGAATCTGATGCAGCATTTGGAGTGATTTTAATATAGATTTCAATGCCTTTTGTCGTGAGTCTGAACGGTGAAGCCATTCCAATACAAGCAACCTGCCTAATTATAAGTTTGATTGAGAAAGTTGATAGTTAAAAACTCTGAGGGCAATGAAAAAAAAAAAAATCAAAGAACGCACATAAAACAATTTTTTTTGATATTTTATTCTTTTTTTTTTCACACACTATTGCAAACTAGAAATCTTTAAATAATATTGATTCAATCACACAACAAACTCATTCAACAAAATTTGCTTCAAGATTGTTTAACAAAGAATAGAAGAACTTGAAAATTTTGTGAGAGTCTCAATATTGAAAATTACAGCAACCTTTTGAAGTAAAGAAAAAGAATCATTTTTTGGTTTTTTAAAATAATTAATTAAGGAAATGAAAAGTATTACCAATACTTTGCCACTAATTATGATGATTGGGACAATGTCTTCTAAGACAACTTTTGGAAGGAAATCTTCAAACACAACGAGCTCTCCCAAAGACTTGAAACCCTTTTATTAACTTTATTTATTTTCTCAAAATTGTCTTGTCATATTTTTTTTAAAATCAATTTTGTAATAAGTAAGAATACCTTTTTCTCAGAGAAAAAGAAAGTATTATCAAAAGAATTCCATGAAAGTAAATACTCTTGAAAGAGTTTGACTCTTCAATCCTCTGAACTAAAAGCTTTTAAATTTCAAGATTAAAATTTTGTCAAAACAAATCAAAAATAAAATACAAAAAATCAAACAAACTTGAATCAAAAAGAAAACCTTTCTCCAAACACGAAAACGCAAACATTGAAAAAACTCTCTGATATTCCTCTTTGTGTCAATTAGAGATTGAAAAAGAACTTGTTTTAGTGACAAACCAAAACAAACAAGGTTAATTATTCCACTACACCCCCTTCATCCATTTTCTTTACATTCAAAACACAGTCAAGATATTCATGAGTATGGTCGATAAACCTAAACAAAGATTAATTATTACAACTCACCTTCTTCATCCATTCGCTGGTTTCAACTTACAAAATTTAGATTCTTATTCAGGATTTCAAACTATTCAATCTCTTCCAGAATTTGTCATTGATGCTACATGTTCTTCTTTAAATTCTTCATCAAAACTACACCTAATTCCTACTCAGCAAGCAATTCTTCAACCTAACCTAACCAATTTGAAGATCCAAGAAATACAAGAAAATTCTCGCTCTGAAATTCACTTCAATTTCTCTTGTAGGGTAAATTAATTCCAAAAGTCCTTTTGAACAATGGATTTGGAGTCCATAATTATCCATTTTACGCAATAAGCAATGTATTTTCCTTCAAGTCCCAAATGGAATTTTTAAAAAAAAGGATATCATAACAAAGGCTATGCATTAGTTGCTCAGTACAATAAGAATGGCTTGAAAAGATTTCTCGTTCATAGATTAGTTGGTAACTTCGAGTGGTTCACTCCTAAAGCATTACTCTATATTGGCAGTCATCACTCACAACCAGGCATTTTTGAAAATAATAAAAAAAAAAATATCAATAAAAGAATGAATATTCTCAATTATTCATATAAAATGTTAAAAATATGAATATTTGTAGACAAAATATACACTTCTGAAACGAAACTTACCTTCACATCAGCTCTTTCAATGAACAAATTATAAATAAACATAATGAATCAAAGGGAATCAGAATAAGAAAAGAGAAAAATCATCAATCAAACAAAAAATCAAACCCAATCAAAAAGTCGAAAAAGTTTTTTTGACCAATCAACAAAAAATTCAAAATGCTTTTTCCTCTTCCTCTTCTTTGTTGCATCCATCCATCCATCAAAGCCATCAATCCCAACTAACAACAAGCCATTTGTATCAAAACAATAATGTGAAATCACCAAAAGGATTTTTAAAGGATGTTTGGATACTTTTTATTCTAATTGGGATTTATTTAATTAATGGATTTATCAATTTGATGTTTAGAACCATCAAAAGAGTTTTTTTTTTCTTTGATTTTGAATGTTGTGGCAAATTGTGAATTTGATTATTTGATTGTTTGATGAGCTTTATTATTTATTTTTTCATCGAATATTCATTCAAAAGAGATCTCCATCCCCTTGAATTTTGTTGAATTTGATTTTGACAACATTAATTACAATGTTGTTAATAATTGTTCTGAATTGGGTGTCTTGTCTTTGAGCTTCAGTTTGCTTGTTGAATCTCTAAGACATCTCCTTTACTCTTAAAACCAAACACGATTCAAACTTCACGATTCAAAGGATCTTTTAACGATTTTCATGAAAACTAAAGTAATAAAGAATCAACACATAACCCAACTGTTCTTTTTGAAAACAATGTTTGTCCATCAAGTCAAATAACAGAAAGAACGCAACTTCTTATGAAAAAAAAAATTTATTGACAGTTTTCCTTCCCACTCCAACCTTTAGTTCATAAAAGCAAATGAGGGAGTGAGGCCTTACGTTATTTGGTGTAGGTTAGTAACACAGGCTGCTCTTTTCAAAAAAGTTAGTTTTTCTTTGCGCAATGTTGTTCTGTTCTGTTTTGTTGTTTCATGACTGGACTTTGGTCGCTTTCAACTAAAACCTGAAAAAAAAAAAAAGTTCAATAAGAAAGGAAGATGGAACAACTCGAAGCTCCAACCTCAGACCCAATTTATAGAACAAAATTGATGGTTGTTGGATATGAAAATGTTGGAAAGACAGCACTTTTAGAATGTTTATTCCCAATTCAAGATATTGGAGAGATAAATGGAAAATTGGGAAGAAGTGAGCATCTAATTGAATTACAAGGAAAATATTTGAGGAAATATAGATCAAAAGAATTAGTTGAGATTGATTACCAAATCATTCTTGAGAATAAACAATGGAATGTTCAACAAATTAAAGAAACAGGATTAGAATTAATTCCATTTTATGATAAAAATCAGGGAAAAATCGATATTTATTTCAAAGATAAAGAAACAAGAGATAAATGGTTTGAAAGATTGAAAAGAATTATTTTAAATTATGCAACTCATGGAATTGAAATTCAAGACCAAATTCTTCAAAATTCAAATAAATTAAAGATTGGATCATCAAATATTGATGTTTCAACTTGGGATTTTGCAGGATATAATAATTATTATAAAATGTATCATTATTTTTTCTCAAATAGATCCATATTTTTGGTATTATATCGAATGGATCAAGGAATTAATGGATTGGAAAGTTTGGATTTTTGGTTTAAATCACTTTCATCTCATTTAAAATATGATTCAGCTTTAACAGATGGAAAACCTTATTTCTCAATTATTGTTGTTGGGACTTTTTTGGATGATCAAAATGTGGATAAATCAAAAGAATCAAAAGAATTAAGAGAAAAAGAAATTTTAGAAATAGCAAGATCAAATGGAATTAATTATCCAATTCAAATTTATGAAGTGAGTTGTTCAACATTGGAAAATATTGATAAATTGAAACAAGATACCTATAAAATAGCCTTAACTCATGGATATATGGGTGAAAAATTACCAATTGGATATTTGAAGATTAAAAATTCAATTGAAAAATTAAAGAAGAATTATAATGAAAAGGATATTCCAATTATTAGTTTGAAAAAATTGATTGAAGATTGTAAAACCAATTCAACATTTGAATTTGATGAAGATTTTGTGAAAAGAGGATTAAAATTATTACACATGTGGGGAACATGTGTTTATTTTGATGAACCAATTGAATTATCAAATGATATTGTTTTGAAACCAAAATTTTTGTCACAAGAAATTATGGGAAAATTGTTTTCACGAGACTTGCGTCATAATTTCAATAATGGAATACTAAAACATTCAGATTTGAATAAATTTTGGCCAAAATATATGAGTCATGCAGAAAATTTGATGCTGTCAATGGAAAAGTTTGAAATTTGTTTTAAACTGAAAGATAATGAAGTAGAATTCGAAAATCAAAGGAGTTTAATTACAAGTTATTTACCTGAAGATAAACATAATGATTTATCAAAATATTGGCCAACAATAATTCCAAGAAAAGAAATTGAAATTGAAAGGATATTTTCATTTAATCAAGTTCCAAGTGAAATGGTTTCAAGATTATTGGTTAGATTTCATAATAAAATAGTTGATGATATTATTTGGAGAAGAGGTGTTTTATTAAAACATCATGAGAATGAGAATGTATTATGTTTATTGGAAGTTAAAATGTTAGAAAATTTATTTGAAATTAGAATTAGAGGAAAAGAAAGAAATAAATGTTTAGAAATGATGAAATATATTTATGAAGAAGTGAAAATAGTGAGTGGATATTACGTAGGAGTGGAATGGAAAGAATGTGTTAGATCTCCTCATTTTTCAAAAGGATTAATTGATTTGGATGATATTCTTGAAGATTGCAAATTGGAATTAAAAAACAGAAAATTAATATGTCCAATTACTCATTTTCCAATTTATGGTGAAGATTTATTATTCAAAACTGGTTTGCTTGATTTTTTGGCTCCTCAAAATAATATAGGTTTCATTTTTTTTCATTTCTTTTATTTCTTTTATTTTGGTTTCTTTGAAATTTTTTTCAAATATGTATCAAATAAAAAAAATTATGAAGGAAATGAATATTGGAATTATACTTATGAAAATCAAAATCAACAAAATGAATCAGAATCAATTTTAGAAAACTCAAAAATATTAAATGAAAAAGAATATGAAAAAGTAGAATATTTACTCAAATTATTTGGATTTGATATTTCAAAAGTTGATAAAATCTTTGGAAGTGAAAATAAAAATTGGAAAAAATCTTTTGAAGCTCGCGGACAACAAATCTATGGTCTCCATAAAGATACTCCAATTTTATTTAAGAAAGAACATTGGATTGAAGAATCAGAATCAGAATTAAGAAAATCATTTATTCAATATTTGGGTGATTATATTTCAAAATTTAGACAAGTTGGTTGGAATCATGGAAATAATGTAAATTTATTTATTTCAAATCTTTTGAAAAACTTATTGTTATTAATATCTTTTAATTAATTTGTTAGTCATTTGTTATTCCAATGATTCAAGGAACAAGTGAAGATGCTGCTTGGAGAATTTGTACTTTTTTATTTTTAATTTTTAATTTTGTTTAATTTGTTTAATTTATTTTATAAGAACAACACAAACTAATTCAATTCAATTCAAAAAAAAAAAAAATTTAAAGGTGATAATGGATTTGGAACAGCTTCCACACTTGATGCTGGTTACTATGCTCAAGGTTTCTTTTCTTTTTCCTCTTTTATTTCAATTGTTTCTAATGATTCGATATTAACTTGCTTAAAAATAAAAAAGGAATTTATGTGACATCCAAAGCAGAATATGCAGCAAAATATAGTCAAAAGAGTACCAAAGTATTTGTAATTGGATTTGTGATGGTTGGAAATCCATTTCCTGTTATTGAACATCCATTTGAAGAAATCAAACCAATAAACCCTGGTTATCAATTCCATTTTACCCTTGGTATTTTTTCTCAATTTTTTTTTTTAAAACTCATAATTGATTCATTTTATTGTAGATGAAGGAAAAGTAATTATGCACGAAATCAAAAAGGTTGAACCAAAGAAAAATGAAAATGGATATTCAAACAAACCAATAAATCCTGGTTATAAATGCCATTTTACTCTCGGTATTTCTTCTTGAAATCCATTTTTTTTTAGCTCAATTGATTTCATTCTTATTTTTTATGATAGATGAAGAAGGGAAAATTATTGTGCAAGAAGTCAAAAAGGTTGAACCAAAGAAAAATGAAAATGGATATTCAAACAAACCAATAAATTCTGGTTATCAATCTCATTTCACTCTTGGTATTTCTTCAAATTTATTTTTTATCTCATATTTGATTTCATTATTTTTTATAGATGAAGAAGGAAAAATTATTGTGCAAGAAATCAAAAAGGTTGAACCAAAGAAAAATGAAAATGGATATTCAAACAAACCAATAAATTCTGGTTATCAATCTCATTTTACTCTTGGTATTTTTTCTTGAACTTTATTTTTTAATTCGTAATTGATTTTATTTTTTTTATTTTTTTATTGCAGGTCAAAAAGAAAAAGAAAAGCAAGAAATCAAAAAAGTTGAACCAAAGAAAAATAAAAATGGATATTTAGGCAAACCAGTAAATCCTGGTTATCAATCTCATTTCACTCTTGGTATTTCTTCTTAGAATTCTTTTTTTTTAAAAAAAACTCATAATTAATTGATTTCACAACAATAGTTGATGGACGAAAAATGTCAGGTCTTCCAATCACCAAAGAACAATTGAAGGAAGAATGGATTGCTGATGAATTAGTCATTCAAGAATCAAGTCAAATCTATCCATCTTATATCATTTATTATAATTAAATGAAGCAAAAATCTCTGCTTCTTTGTGTTGGTGTTTGTTTTTCATTTCTATTATAATTCAGTTTCAAACATCTTCTCATTTATCTTCCCTCCTCTTGTTCTTCAATCTCAAGACTTTCATGATGAAGTTCAAGTTTTGTTTTCAAAGTTAATGAGTTCGAATTGTTTCTTTTTATTCAAAAAAAAATTCGAAGTTATAATAATTATGAAATTTGGTTGGATGTAAATGAGAAAATTTGTTAAAAATTCAATTCGTAGACTTTTAGCTGGTCTGAAGTAAGTTGATTGTTTGAAGGAAGGTCACAAACAAAAAAATAAATGGAAGGACAAATCCAGCTTTGGGAAGCTTGCTCTAGCAGCCAAGTTGAAGAAGTTATAAAATTACTTCAAAATAAAGAAATTCCTATTAATTGGCAAGACCATGAATACTCAAGAACACCTTTTTGGATTGCTTGTAAAAATGGACATATTGAGATTGTAAAAGTATTATTAAATGATGAAAGAGTTGAGATCAATAAGACAGATAATAAAGGTTGGACACCTTTTCATGTTGCTTGTGCAAAAGGACATATTGAAATAGTGAAGTTATTATTAAATGATAAGCGAATTTCAATAAGGAAGAAAACAAATGAAGGAAAAACAGCAATTGATATTGCAAAAGAAGATAATCATTCAAACGTTGTGAAACTAATCAAAGAATTTGATACAGGTAATCATTCTTAACAATAAATAAATTTCAACTAACTACAATCCCAATAAATAGAACAAAGATATCAAGAATATTTAGAAACATTTCAAAGTACTCCCTTCTTTTGTATTGAAAATGAGTCGATAAACAAACAAGATTTTCTTATTTTAACTGGATATCTGAAAAAGAATAAGAACATCAAAGAATTAAGGTTGATTTTTTTTCCCCAAAATTCTGAAATTCCAATAAAATTTAAAATAGGTTAACAAATTGTGAATTGACGTCCTCAATTACCCTCGAAATCTTGAAAACTTTGATTTGGAAATACGAAAATTTACAATTGATCAATATCCAAAGCACTCGGTACTTTTTCATTTCAGGTGTAGGTTAAAATTCATTTCATGATAAAATATTAATAAAATAATTGAATAGAATCGATGATATTAAATTGCAATCAACAGAAGGATTAGAAATAATACCAATTGAAATTAGAAATCAAGGAACAAAATCAATTGTTGAATACATTTTGGATTTATGTAAATCTCCAAATTCAAATCCACTTTATCGAACAAAATTGATGGTTGTTGGTTTTGAAAATGTTGGGAAAACTACAATTTTGGATTGTTTATTTCCAATGCAAGATATTGGAGAAACTCAAGGAAAATTTGTTAGAACTGGATGTTCAATTGAATTACAAGGAAAATACCTGAGGATGTATAAGTTCAATGAATTAAACAAGATTGATAAGGAAATTATTATTGAGAATAGACAATGGAGTGTTCAAGAAATAAAAGAAACAGGATTAAAATTAATTCCATTATATGATAATTCCCAGCGAAAAATTGAAATTTATTTCAAAGATGAGGAAATAAGAGATAAATGGATTGAAAGATTGAAAAGAATTATTTTAAATACTGCAACTCATGGAATTGAAATTCAAAATCAAATTCTCAAGAACCATGACCAAAGACCTCCAATTAATGTTTCAACTTGGGATTTTGCAGGACAACATGATTATTATAATACACACCATTATTTTTTATCAAGGTCAATATTTTTGGTCTTATATAGAATAGATCAAGGAATTCAAGGATTACGAAGTTTGGATTTTTGGTTGAAATCACTTTCATCTCATGCAAATCAAAATTACTGTGATGAAAATGGAAAACCATTTTATTCAATTATTATTATTGGTACTTTTTTGGATTCAATTATTGGTAATCAAAATGAAGATAAGAATTTGAGACAAACCAAAATAATGGAAATATATAAGGAGAGTGGATTAAAATCCCCACTATTTTATTTTGAAGTGAGTTGTTCAACATTGGAAAATATTAAAGAATTAAGAGAAATTATATTTAATATTTCATTAAATCATTCATATATGGGAGAAAATGTCCCAATCGGATATTTAGCAATTGAAAAATCAATTTATGAATTAAGGAAATTGAAACAAAATCATCCAATTATTGAAATTCCAGATTTAATTGATCATGTTAAATCACAATTTCAATCATCATTTAACATTGAATTTGTGAAAAGAGCATTAAGATTATTACATGAATGGGGAATTTGTATTTATTTTGATGATCCAATTGAATTATCAAATATTATTGTTTTGGATCCTCATTATTTAACAAAGAACATTTTAGGAAATTTATTCAAAGCAGATATATCATTAAGACAATTAAGATTAACTGGAATTATTAATTATTCTCAATTAAACATGATTTGGAGTGGACCAAAAAATTTAATTGATACTTATTTATCATTATTGGAAAAATTTGAAGTTTGTTTTATTTTGGAAGATCAACAAAATGAAAATGAAAAGAAACTTATAATTCCAAATTTACTTTCAGAAGACAAAACAAAAACAATTGAAGAGACATTAGGAAAGAAATGGTCAATAACAACTCCAAGAAAAGAAATTGAAATTGAAAGAATATTTTCATTTAATCAAGTTCCAAGTGAAATGGTTTCAAGATTATTGGTTAGATTTCATCAAAAAATCGTTGATAATATTATTTGGAGAAGAGGTGTATTATTAAAACATTTTAATAATAAAAATGAAAATGACAATATATTATGTTTATTGGAAGTTAAAATGGAAGAAAATTTATTTGAAATTCGAATTAGAGGAAAAGAAAGAAATCAATGTTTAGAAATGATGAAATATATTTATGAAGAAGTGAAAATAGTAAGTGGAAATTATGGAGGGGTGAAATGGAAAGAATGTGTTAGATCTCCCCATTTTTCAAAAGGATTGATTGATTTAAATGATATTCTTGAAGATTGTAAATTGGATCTCACAAATCGAAAATTGATCTGTCCAATTACTCATTTTCCAATTTATGGTGAAGATTTATTATTTAAAACTGGTTTACTTGAGACTTTAGAAAATCGAAATAATATTGGTACTTTTTATTTCTCTTTCTTCTTTTCTTTTTCTTTTTTTTGATTTTTTTTTTTTTTTTTTTTTTTTTTTTTTTTTTTTTTTTACCATTAATAAAAAAAACCAGGAAATGAATATTGGAATTACAGTTATGAAAATCAAAATCAAAGGAGTAAAAAAAGTGAAACAGAACCAATTTTTGAAAATTCAAAAATATTAAATGAAAAAGAATATGAAAAAGTAGAATATTTACTCAATTTATTTGGATTTGATATTTCAAGAGTTGATAAGGTTATTGGAATTGAAAACAAGGAATGGAAAAAATCATTTGAAGTTCGTGGAAAACAAATTTATGGTTTACACAAAGATACTCCATATTTATTTAAGAGAGAAGATTGGATTGACAAATCAGAACCAGAATTAAGAACATCAATTATTCAACATTTAGGTGATTATATTTCAAAATTTAGACAAGTTGGTTGGAATCATGGAAATAATGTAAATTTATTTATTTATTTATTTATTTATTTATTTGAAAAAAAAAATTTCATTCAAACCATTTTGGAAAACTTTTCTTGTGATTTATTGTTATGAATCCCTTTTAATTAATTCAAACTATAGTCATTTGTGATTCCAATGATTCAAGGAACAAGTGAAGATGCTGCTTGGAGAATTGGTTTTTTTTTTTTTTTTTTTTTTTTTTTTTTTTTTTTTTTTTTTTTTTGTTTGAAACTGAAGAATACGAACATTAAAATTCAAAATTCAAAATTAAATTAAAGTTGATAATGGATTTGGAACAATTAGTAAAATTGATGCTGGTTATTATTCACAAGGTATTTTTCTTCTTTTATTTTTTAATTGTAATGATTCAATGATTCGAAAATAGCTTTATACAACAAATAAAAAAGGAGTTTATGTGACATCCAAAGCAGAATATGCAGCAAAATATAGTTCACAGACTCCCAAAGTATTTGTAATTGGATTTGTGATGGTTGGAAATCCATTTCCTGTTATTGAGCATCCATTTAGAACTGATGAAAAAGGAAAAATAATTATTGAAACCGAAAACGATAAACCAAAGAAAAATGAAAATGGATATTTAGGAAAACCAATCAATCCTGGTTATCAATCTCATTTCACTCTTGGTATTATTTCTTTTCCTCTTTCTTCATTTTTTCATTTTTCTTCATTCGTTTAATCTAGCATTCTAATCGCCAATTATTCTCAATAAAAATAAAAATAAAAATAAAATAGTTGATAGTCAAGATATTAACACAGCATTCCCAATTACCAAAGTTGAACAATCAAATCAAAAATGGATTGCTGATGAATTAATTGTTCACGAATCACAAACTTATCCTTGTTATATCGTGTATTATAATTCAAATAAGTTTGGTGAAACAACTTTTTGGAAAGCTTGTAAAAATGGACATATTGAAACTGTTAAATCATTATTAAATGATAGAAGAGTTTATGTAAATCAAGCAAATGATGATAACGCAACACCATTTTGGATTGCTTGTTATAAAGGACATATTGATATTGTGAAATTGTTCTTGAATGATAAAAGAGTTGATATCAATAAAGCAAATGATGATGATCAAACACCTTTTTTGATCTCATGCGTCAAAGAACATATTGAATTAGTGAAGTTATTATTAAACAATGAAAGAGTTGATGTAAATAAAGTAGATAGGAATGGGATAACACCTTTTTATATAGTTTGTTATTATGGACATATTGAAATTGTGAAATTATTGTTAAATGATCAAAGAATTAATAAAACACAAACTATGAATGATTGTTGGGCTTCTTTTTGGATGGCCTGTTATGATGGACATATTGAAATTGTGAGGTCAGAATTAAACGATAAAAGAATTGATTTAAACAAAACAAATAAAAGGAATGAATCACCATTTTATATTGCTTGTAAAAATGGACATATTGGAATTGTGAAATTATTATTAAACGATAAAAGAGTTGAGTTAAACAAAACAAATAAGAAGAATGAATCACCATTTTATATTGCTTGTAAAAATGGACATATTGATATTGTGAAATTATTATTAAACGATAAAAGAATTTCAATAAGAAAGGAAGCAAATGAAGGAAAAACAGCAATTGATATTGCAAAAAAAGAGAATCATTCAAACATTGTGAAATTAATTCAAGAATTTGATACAGGTAATTACTCCAATAACAAATTGTAAATTACTTTTAACTAAATAAATAAAAAATAATAGAAAAAAAATATCGAGATTACTTAGAAACATTTCAAAGTACTTATTTCTTTCGGATTGAAAATGAGATAATTAAGGAACAAGATTTTCCTACTTTAATCGAATATTTGAAAAAGAAGAAGGATATTAAAGTATTCAAGTATTCTTTTCCTTTTTTCCTTTGTGGCTATTATTTATCAACCATTTTTTTTTTTTCTCAAAATTTTTCAAAAGAATTAACCATTTTTTTTAAAAAAAAAAATTAGATTCCAAAATTGTGGATTGACACCTTCAATTCTTCACAAAATATTGAAAATTTTACTTTCAAAATTTGAAAATGGAGAATTGGTCCATATACAAAACATAGAGTATTTTTTTTTTTTTTTTTTTTTTCAATTCATTTCATCCACTAAAATAAATTTTTTTGATAGAATTGATAATAATATTCGATTGGAATCAACAGAAGGATTAGAAATAATTCCAATTGAAATTAGAAATCAAGGGTCAAAATCAATTGGTCAATACATTTTGGATTTATGTAGATCTTCAAACTCAAAACCAATTTCAAATTCAAATTCAAACTCAAATTCAAATACAAAGCCAATTTCAACTTCAAAACCACTTTATAGAACAAAATTGATGGTTGTTGGTTATGGAAATGTTGGGAAAACTACAATTTTGGATTGTTTATTTCCAATGCAAGATCTTGGAAAAACAAAAAAAATGTTCCAAAAAACTGAATGTTCAATTGAATTGCAAGGAAAATATTTGAGGAAATATAAATCAAAGGAATCAAATAAGGACTTTCAAGAAATTATTATTGAGAATAAACAATGGAATGTTCAAGAAATCGAAGAAACAGGATTAGAATTAATTCCATTAAATGATAAAATTCAAAAGAAGATCGAAATTGATTTCAAAAACCAAGAAACAAGAGATAAATGGATTGAAAGATTGAAAAGAATTACTTTAAATTCTGCAACTCATGGAATTGAAATTCAAGATCAAATTCTTCAAAATCAAAATAAATTAAAGATTGAATCACCAAGTATTGATGTTTCAATTTGGGATTTTGCAGGACAACATGATTATTATAATAATCATCATTATTTCTTATCAACAAGATCCATATTTTTAGTATTATATCGAATGGATCAAGGTATTAAAGGATTACAAAGTTTGGATTTTTGGTTCAAATCACTTTCATCTCATTTGAAATATGATTTAACTTTAACAGATGGAAAACCTTATTTCTCAATTATTGTTGTTGGTACTTTTTTGGATGATCAAAATGTGGACAAATCAAAGGAATCAAAAAAATTAAGAGAACAAGATATATTGGGAATAGCAAGATCAAATGGAATTAATTATCCAATTCAAATTTATGAAGTGAGTTGTTCAACATTGGAGAATATTGATGAATTGAAACAAGATATTTATGAAATAGCCTTAACACATGGATATATGGGTGAAAAATTACCAATTGGATATTTAAATATTAAGAATTCAATTGAGCAATTAAAGAAGAATTATAATGAAAAGGATATTCCAATTATTAGTTTGAAAAAATTGATTGAAGACTGTAAAACTAATTCAGCATTTGAATTTGAGGAAGATTTTGTGAAAAGAGGATTAAATTTATTACACATGTGGGGAACATGTGTTTATTTTGATGAACCAATTGAATTATCAAATGATGTTGTTTTGAAACCAGAATTTTTGTCACAAGAAATTATGGGGAAATTGTTTAAACCAGACTTGCGTCAGAACTTCAAAGATGGAATTTTACATCACTCAAAATTGGAATTCTTCTGGCCAAATTATATGAATGAAGCAGAAATGTTGATGACATTGATGGAAAAGTTTGAAATTTGTTTTAGATTGAAAGAAAATGAAGTGAAAGAATTCGAAAATCAAAGGAGTATAATTACAAGTTATTTACCTGAAGATAAACATAATGATTTATCAAAATATTGGCCAACAATAATTCCAAGAAAAGAAATTGAAATTGAAAGGATATTTTCATTTAATCAAGTTCCAAGTGAAATGGTTTCTAGATTATTGGTTAGATTTCATAATAAAATAGTTGATAATATTATTTGGAGAAGAGGTGTTTTATTAAAACATCATGAGAATGAGAATAAAATTAAGAATGAGAATGTTTTATGTTTATTGGAAGTTAAAATGGAAGAAAATTTATTTGAAATTCGAATTAGAGGAAAAGAAAGGAATAAATGTTTAGAAATGATGAAAGATATTTATGAAGAAGTGAAAATAGTGAGTGGACATTATGGAGGAGTGAAATGGAAAGAATGTGTTAAATCTCCTCATTTTTCAAAAGGATTAATTGATTTGGATGAGATTCTTGAAGATTGTAAAATGGATTTAACAGATAGAAAATTAATATGTCCAATTACTCATTTTCCAATTTATGGTGAAGATTTATTATTCAAAACTGGTTTACTTGATACCTTAGAAAATCAAAATGGTATAGGTAACTCTTTTTTTATTTCTTTTATTTCTTTTCTTTTCTTTTCATTTAAAGTAAACAATCTAACTAATTAATAAATACACAATCTAAATAACCAAACAATTAATAAGGAAATGAATATTGGAAATACAGTTATGAGAATCAAAATCAAAATCAACAAAATGAACCAGAACTATTTTTTGAAAAGTTGGAAATATTAAATGAAAAAGAATATGAAAAAGTAGAATATTTACTCAAATTATTTGGATTTGATATTTCAAAAGTTGATAAAATCTTTGGAATTGAAAACAAGGAATGGAAAAAATCATTTGAAGTTCGTGGAAAACAAATTTATGGTTTACATAAAGATACTCCATATTTATTTAAGAAAGAACATTGGATTGAAGAATCAGAACCAGAATTGAGAAAATCAATGATTCAATATTTGGGAGATTATATTTCAACATTTAGAAAAATTGGCTGGAATCATGGAAATAATGTATATTTTATTATTTATTTCAACATTCTATTGAAAACTTTTTCTTTTGTGATTTATTACTATTAATCCTTTTTAATTAATTTGTTAAAAAATGTAGTCATTTGTGATTCCAATGATTCAAGGAACAACTGAAGATGCTGCTTGGAGAATTTGTACTTTTCTTTTCTTTTCTTTTTATTTATTTATCTTTTATTTTTATTTTGCTTGGTTATAAGAGCAATTCAAACTAAATTCAATTCAAAACTTCAAGCCGACAATGGATTTGGAGCAGTTTGCACACTTGATGCTGGTTATTATGCTCAAGGTTTTTCTTTTCTTATATTTCAATTTTTAATGATTCGAAATTATCTTTACTCAAAAAAATAATAAAGGAGTTTATGTTACATCCAAAGCGAAATATGCAGAGGAATATTGTTCACAAATTCCCAAAGTATTTGTGATTGGATTTGTAATAGTCGGGAATCCATTTCCTGTCATTGAACAACCATTTAGAACTGATGAGGATGGAAATATAATTTTTCAAGAGGGGAAAGCAATAAAAAATGAAAATGGATATTTAGGAAAACCAATAAATACTGGTTATCAATCTCATTTCACTCTTGGTATTCTTTTGTTTCTTCTTTGTTCATTCATATTTTTTTTCTTTAATAATCATATCAAATAAAATAGTTGATGGGCCAGATCTCAGCACATTATTTCCAATCACAAAAGTTGAGCACTTAAAGCAAGAATCTCTTGCTGATGAACTAGTTGTTCATGAATCAAGTCAAATTTATCCTTCTTACATCGTGTATTATAATTAAATCAAGAGAAACAAGAATAATAATGTACAAGATAAAACATTGGACATAAATTTGTTCCTTCAACTTTCTTCGTTCCTTTCCTTGATTTTTGATCTTCGAAGATGAAATATCCATCCCTTGAAATTCATTTATTTGCAAGTTAATATCTCATCATTTGCTCCACCAATATGATTGAATTAGATTAGATTGATAAAGTTATTTCTGTTTGACTTTGAATAATCATGTGGTGTTTCACGGGAACCTGTCACTCCTAAATAAATAAGAATAAAAAGCCAGTTCAATTGATTTTTTCAAATAAAATGAACAAGAATGAAGAGAAATCATATGTGAATATGTTAAAAATAAATAATTTTGTTTTTGGAATGTTTGATGGGTTTTATGGAGGTAGGGACAAGTATTTTATAATTGTTTTCCAATTGATTTTAATTTTCGCGCTTTTTTTTTTTCTGACTTGCTGCACCCAACTCTGTAATTGCTTTTGGAATGGAGTAAATTGGAGGTGCGTTATGGAGCAATTTTACTTCCAATTTTTGTAATATTCGTTTTTAACATCTTCTGATCAACTATCCATTCTCTCTTGTTTGATTTCTTGCCATCTAGCTTGATAATATTAATGACTATTAGTGGTATCTGGAAGGACTAATTTCAAGCATTCATAACCTGTTTAAAAAAGAAGCCAGTCCTTCCAACCTCTAATTTTTCTTTCATCGTATACAAAACAACCCAATTAATAAAAAATAACTTTTCAAAAAGGTTGGAGGTGCTGGATAAAGTCAAAAACTCACCTTAACCAGTTCACAAGCGAATGGTAAACAAGATTTACAACACCTATTTCCTTCAAAAAAGATTGCTTGCAGGAAATTTTGAACCATAACTTGCTAAGGAAGACTATGGAGCTGAAAACTATTTCTTTTACAAACACAACAACCTTCGTTCCGTCTTTTTAATGCGGAAAAGAAATGACAGAAGAGTGAGGAAAGTCAGAAAAAAAAAAGCGCGAAAATTAAAATCAATTGGAAAACAATTATAAAATACTTGTCCCTACCTCCATAAAACCCATCAAACATTCCAAAAACAAAATTATTTACTTTTAACATATTCACATATGATTTCTCTTCATTCTTGTTCATTTTATTTGAAAAAATCAATTGAACTGGCTTTTTATTCTTATTTATTTAGGAGTGACAGGTTCCCGTGAAACACCACATTTTTTTTTTTTTCTAAGAAAAATGGCGGGAAAAAAGACAAAAAATCAGAAATTTTAAAAAACTTGAACTTTTACTCAAAGTTAACTTATTGAATTTTAAATTCATTTTGAAAAAACCTTAAATTATTCAAAGATAGTGAAAAAGATAGATTCAACAGCATCAAAATTACAAACTTTGAATCAAAATTTTTGAAACTTTTGAAAAAAAAAGGTAAAGAAGAAAGGGAAATCAAGAAAAAATTGAAGGGAAGAAAATAAATTATTATTAATTAATTCACAAATAAATAAAAGGAATAGAAGTTTCGTTAGAGATTCATTATTAATTGAAAGAAAGAGAAAGAGAAAGAGAAAGGCACAATTGATGAAAAAAAGAACTTTATATTAAACGGAATCAATGTTGAAGAGGAAAATTGCTGTAAAACAAACTGTTCGACCTTTGAAAAGTAAGAAAGGATCACCATTCACTCATCAATGGAAACTACAAGTTGTTGGGAAGAATGATAAAGGAGAGGATGAAGATATTGGATATTATGTGAAAAAGGTTTGTTACCACCTTCATGAAACGTTTCAAAATCCAAAGAGAGATATTGAGAAGTTTCCTTATAAAATTGAGGAGAAAGGATATGGAGGTTTTATAATGAAGATTGAAGTTTTTTTTCTTGATCCAAAGACACCAAGTTTTTCATTTGAATATGATTTATCGTTGGAAAATGATGAAAAAACGACAGAGTATGAAATTGTAAGGATTAATTTTGAATTTAATTGTTATTTTTGTTTATTATAAACTCCAATTTTTTTTTTTTTTTTTCATCAGCCCTTTTCAAAACCTTCAGAAAAAATGAAATTATTATTAAATCAAGATACAAATAAATCTACTGAGAAACCCAAAAAAAAAGAAGGTTTATTTTATTTTATTTTATTTTTTATTTTTTTAAAAAAAATCTTAACATTAATCATTTTAGATGCGAGTAAAGGAATTCTGATACAAAAGGGGACACCAAAGGAACAAACTCCTCCTCTTGTACCTCAAAAGAGAGCAAGATCACCTTTAATTGAAAAAGATAATGAAAAAATTCAAAAAAAGAGGAAAATGGTAGTTTTTCATAACTTTTAGAAAAAAATAAGAAAAAACAATCTTTGAATGATATTCTAACGTTACTCTATTGAAAGGATACTGTTTCTAAGGGTCCAAAAGATTCTTCTTCAATGTAAGATTCATTTTACTTATTTTTTTTTAACAAAATCTTTATAGATTTTTCTAATTAGAACTCCTGTAAATGACTCTAATGAAAAGAATTTAACGATTGATATATTAACTTTATTTGATAAACTTCATCAGCTCAAAAATGATGCAATATTTGAAGTTGTTGATATTATTAAGGAATCAAAAAAAGGAGAAGAAGATCTTTATTTTGATGAAAGTGTTTCGGGTGAATTTCATTTTGACTTAAAGAGTGTTGGAGAGAAAACATTAATAGAACTGTGGAATATTTGTGAAAAAAATAAATAATGTAATTTTTAAAACAAAAAGAAAGAAATTTTTCTTGGATGTTTTTTATTACAATCTTTAATCTTTACATGATATTTAAACTATTATTACTGAAGCTCAAAAAAATTGCTTCAACTCTAACTTAGAAATTCTAGATATAGTTAAAACCACTCCTACCTCGCTTGTGTGAAGTTGCAAAAGATATTGGGACCTACTTCATTAACTTAGTTGAACTTTCTTTTCGACAATTAATTTCTATTTTATTAAAGAAGGGGTCAGCAGAGAAAAGAGTATTTTTTTTTTAAAAAAACAAACAAAAATCTTACTTTTTTCCTTTCTTTTTCAATATCGGCAATTGAAAGATTTCAAAGATTGGGACTATCAGCTTCATATAGTACTATCCATCTATTGATTGAAACTTCAGGACAAAAATGGGAAGAAGAAATAGTTAAAGAAATATCAGGAAATAGAAAAGACTTCTTTTTAGGTGATAATATCGATTTTACAATTAAACCACGAAGAACAAGAATTGGTTATGGCAATGTTAGCTATCATTGGTTAACATCAACAATTGTCTTCGCAAGAATTGATAATCCTTTACTTGATGATAAAACCTAGAGGAAGTGTATTAGATGTCTCAAACAAAAGTTTTTTCCATTCAGAAGAGGAAATTCAAACCTTGAAACAACACTTCAAACAACACCTGATCAACATTCTTTGTACATATCTCCCTGATTTTAAAAAAGTTTTTAATTTTTTTTCTGGACCTATTGATGTAAATCAATTTCAAGAAGAAACTAAAAAGAAAAGTACCATGTTTACTCTTCCAGTAATCTTCAAGAGTGAAAAAACGGCAAAGGAAATGCAAGAAATTCTTGATATTTTAACAACAACTACCGCAAAATTAGATCCTACATTTATCAACAAAAAGATTTTAGTTTTTTCAGACCAATTGACGGAACAGTTACTGGTGTTGCTGCCAATAATATACAAGGAGAAACAATTAATTCACTATTGAGCATCCCAATTTCAACAATTAAACCTCTAGAAGGAAATAAATTGGCAACAAAAAGATTTTAGTTTTTTCAGACCAACTTACTGAAGCAAGGATTCTTTCCTCAAAAACAAGAGTTCCAAAGCTTAGACTCCATCACTTTCAAGCCATTATCAGTGATGCTATTTACAAATTATTAGGGAGAGTAAGTTAGTGGAACTTTGGCAAATTTTAAAATATTCTGAACAAGAAAAAAATGTAAAACCAAAAGTACCAGATTGCTATTACGATTTCGAAGACTTTGAAGTTGTGTCTATGCATAGAAGGGAAGAAGAGAGCAGAAGAAGACAATGATGAAGAGAAGAAACTTACTACCATTCGAGACCAAGAAAGAGGTCAATAAAGAAAAAGTCTTGAGGCTTTCGACTTTGATTCTCAGGTTCTCTAGTTCGCCGCATTGCTTGCCACTAACATACGCCCGAAAAAGTACGAGGTGGAAAACTACATGAGACAAGAACGAATCAATTACGATTCTGATGTATTCTTTAATTTTCATTATTTTATTTCAAAAAATACTCCAAAAAAAAAAAAAAAAAAAAAAAAAAAAAAAAATTGTTCACTTCCAATCTATGCAAAAAATTGTTCACTATAGCCAGAAACAGAGGTTCTCAAGAAAATTTTTCCAATTAGTATCTGTTGCTCTTCAGAGGTCGAATGCCCAAGCAGTAATTAATCGAGTGAGATAGCTCCTCTTTGTTTTTTCCTTTTTATGTAATAAAAAAATTCGTCTCCAAAAAAAAAAAAAAAGAAAAAAAAAGAAAGAAGTCCAACCAATCCTGTATCAATAGAGGTATTGACTTTCTTCCCTTTGCTATGGAGTCTTTGGGTGCTTTTGGTTTAGAAGCTTCAACTTTCTTAAAGAAATTATTGGAAATTGTCTCCTCAAGGTCTCTTTCTCCTCCTTCTGTTCTCCTTCAATCAATTTCAGTTTCACTTCAAAAACAATTTTGTAAATGTGAAAAAAAAAAAAAAAAAAAGATATTATGGTGAAGGTCAAGAACACTCGTGCTTTCATGAGAAGGCATTTGAGAAACCTATTTGAATCCTTCATCAATATGGAATCACTTGAGTATTTTTTTTTTTTTTTTTTTTTTTTTAAAA
>Ga0209960_1001509_pt1 | contig 30010 bp, 33 predicted proteins | sample ThiBiot_500_plan_2_FD_183947 | JGI IMG/M metagenome (GOLD analysis project Ga0209960, IMG submission 183947) | Wastewater bioreactor microbial communities from Cape Town, South Africa - Thiocy_expt_500_plan (SPAdes) | ecosystem: Engineered > Bioreactor > Thiocyanate-remediating >... | reverse complement strand
TAGATACGTTGAGAATATTTAACTTCAATTAACTTCTTAAGCCCGGTTCTATCGTATGACACTAGGGTGTTAAATCTTTCTGTTCGGCGGGTTTATTACAGCAGGTACAGGTGCAGCGTGTAAATTTATTGTAGAGCCAGCCGATTAAAAAACCCATGATAAAGGCATCAATAAACGCAATAAACGCACCCAGTAAACTACCGCGTACGGAGGGGGTATATCCTGGATAGAGATTACCCATTGATACGACAAAATCATGGCCGTAAGCATAATAAGTTGCGGCTAAACCCACCATGAGAATACTAATTCCCCACAGCACACCAAAAGATAGGCCCAAAGCTACGGGGCTCATTCTGCATCCATTCATTCTTAGCTCCTGGTTTTTGATTTGTAATTAACCAATTAACAGTATAGTCGAAACCGGTGCCAGGTAGTTAGTTCTCCAATAATAGTTTTTTACAGATTTGATAATATTGTTCTTCCAAATTGACTAAATCTACGAAGGCAACACGTTCGTTGACTTGATGTATCGTGGCATTAACGGGGCCAAGTTCAATAACTTCGACACCATAGGGCGCGATAAAACGGCCATCAGAGGTACCACCGCTGGTTGATAGCTCAGGAGCTATCCCCATTTGTTGCTGGATAACTTCTTGGGTATAGGTCAATAATTTACCATGAGACGTAAGAAATGGTTTACCACTTAGACGCCAGGTGATTCTAAAGTTTAAATCGTGTTGGGCAAAAAGAAGTTCCACATGCTCTTGTAATTGCTCATAATTTTGTTCGGTTGAGTAACGAAAGTTAAGTTGCATAAACAATTGACCCGGGATGATATTCCCTGCATGACCTCCGGCATTAATGCAGGTAATTTGCATGGAAGTTGGCGGAAAAAACTCATTGCCCATATCCCATTTTTTTTGGGTTAAGGTCAAAAGAGCGGGGGCGACTGTATGAATTGGATTTTCTGCCAGATGGGGGTAGGCGACATGGCCCTGTTTACCATAAAGTTCAATTTTTCCTGTAAGCGAGCCCCGTCGTCCGATTTTAATTACATCACCCGTAATTTCGGTGCTTGAAGGCTCACCAACAATACAATAGTCAATATGAATCCCTTGACGCGTTAATTGCTCCATGACATAAGGAGTGCCCAAATCATAATCATCGCCTTCCTCACCGCTGGTGATAAGGAAACCTAATTGTCCATTGAAATGAGGATAATTATGAACAAAACGTTTAGCCATAAGGAGCATACATGCAAGGCTGCCTTTCATGTCGGCTGTGCCACGACCATAGAGAAAACCATCGATTTCTTTTAATGAGAACGGAGCGTTATCCCACTGTGCAAGTTCTCCCACGGGGACGACATCCGTATGTCCTGCAAATACCAGCAAGGGGCCACAGTTACCGTACACCGCGAAGAAATTACTCACGCACCCCTTATTGTACTGTTGACAGCTGAAGCCAAGCTGTTCCAGATAGTCAATCATGTAGCCTTGACATCCAGCATCATCAGGGGTGATTGATGGGAATTCTACAAGTTTGGCAAGTAGCTCCTTGAGCTCATTGATCATAGGCTGGTTCTCAATAATTCATTGATGCTTACTTTATTACGCGTTTGTTCATCGACCTGCTTCACAATGACTGCACAATATAAACTATGTGTTTGGTCTTTGCTGGGCAAATTTCCGGCGACAACAACCGATCCTGCAGGGATGCGGCCATAGGTAATTTCGCCTGTTTGGCGGTTGTAAATTTTGGTGCTTTGTCCTAAAAAAACGCCCATAGAGATCACTGAATTGCGTTCTACAATCACGCCTTCAACCACTTCGGAGCGCGCACCGATAAAACAATTATCCTCAATGATCGTCGGATTTGCTTGCAGTGGCTCAAGAACTCCCCCAATACCAGCACCCCCAGATATGTGTACATTTTTACCAATTTGCGCGCATGAGCCAACGGTTGCCCAAGTATCAACCATGACTCCCTCATCGATAAATGCGCCAATATTGACATAAGAAGGCATGAGTACGGTATTTTTAGCAATAAAAGCACCGCGACGAACCATCGCATGCGGAACGATACGTACGCCCCCATCTTTAAGTTCTTGTTCGGAATACTGTTCATATTTTAAAGGTACTTTATCGTAAAATTGGCAAAATCCACCATCAATTACCGTGTTCGTAAACAACTTAAAAGACAGTAAGACCGCTTTTTTTACCCACTCATGTACAACCCAAGTATCATTAATTTTTTCCGCCACCCTTATCTGACCATTATCCATACAGGAAATTACTTCATTGACCGCAGCCACTATTTCCTTTGGCGCATTATCTGGCGTAAATTTATGGCGTTCTTCAAAGGCCGACTCGATAATATTCTGCAATGCATGCATGGTTTTCTCCCCCCAATTTATTCAAAAGCATGACTTAAATCAGCTTTTAGGTCAGAAATGTGTTCAATGCCTACCGACAAGCGGATAAACGCATCCTCAATACCAAGTGCTTGACGTTGCTCTTGCGGAATTGAAGCGTGCGTCATAATCGCCGGATGTTCGATTAAACTCTCTACTCCTCCCAAACTTTCAGCTAGGGTGAAGAGCTCGCAGCGCGATAAAAAGCGTTTGGCTTGTGCTAATCCTCCTTCAAGGACTATTGAAATCATGCCGCCATAAGCGGCCATTTGCTCTCGTGCTAAATGATGTTGCGGATGACTGGGTAGACCTGGATAAATTACTTTTTTCACTTTAGGGTGTGCCTCAAGCCAATGTGCTAATTCAAGTGCGTTGCTGCAATGGCGCTCCATACGTAACGACAGCGTTTTAAGACTACGCAAAACTAAAAAACTATCGAAAGGTCCTGCGACTGCGCCGCAAGCATTTTGTAAAAAACTCATTTGCTCAGCCAAAGCAGGGTTATCGCCAACAACGACAATACCATTAATCACGTCGGAATGACCATTTAAGTATTTAGTTGCTGAATGCATTACTAAATCAAAACCTAATTCCAGTGGTCGTTGTAAGCATGGGGTAGCAAAGGTGTTATCAACTACGCTGATAAGCTGGTGTTGTTTTGCGATGTTGGCGATTTTTCTTAAGTCAGCAAGCTTTAACATCGGGTTAGAGGGGGTTTCAACCCAGATCAGCCGTGTTTTTGGGGTAATTGCCGCGGTAATATTGGCCGCATCCGTCATATCAACAAAAGAAAAATCAAGATTGGCGGTACGTGTTTTTACTTTATCAAATAGACGAAAAGAACCGCCGTAAAGATCATCCGTTGCGATGACATGATCACCTGCATTTAACAGGTTCATAACCGTATCAATCGCTGCCATCCCTGAGGCAAAGGCATACCCATGTTGGCCTGATTCAAGATTAGCAATGCATTGTTCATAAGCCTTGCGCGTGGGGTTATGAGTACGGGAATATTCATAGCCAAGATGTTCACCTGGTGCTTTTTGTTTATAGGTCGAAGTTGCATAGATGGGGGTCATTACCGCACCAGTAGCGGGACAGGGCTCTTGGCCTGCATGAATTGCTCGTGTGTCAAAATGATTTTTGCTCATAATTAGTCCTTTTATTACATCGGCCGGTAAGGGCTTTAATTCTAGTGTGCCTGAGATCCATAGGCAAGGAATGTATTTAATGCTACATTAGCCCATTTGAAATTAAAATATAATATTAAGAACCACGCGTTTCTTAAAGATCACGGCATGGAACCTCTTAATGATAAAACTAGATTTTCAATCATGGTTATCACCCAAGCATGCGCAAAAAATAAGCTGGATATTGATTGCATTTTTTGGCGTCCTGATAATTTATCAGTTAAGCACTTTACGTTTACGGCCAGATGGATTAGAAACTCAAGCGCCCGCGGTTGGATTTCCAATTGCGCAGAATATTTCTTATAAAGAATTATTTAATTCTTCACTTTTTGGTGCTTATGTTACTGAATTAAATGAAAATACGGTCAAAAAATCCTTGCTGAATGTTACTGTAGTGGGCATCCTGGTTGCAGGGTCGAACTCCCAGGTCATTATTCGCGCTGCAAACGGCGAAGAGCGTGTATATCGTCTGAATGATAAAATCCCGGGTGATGCAATTATCAAAAAGATCACCGTGCAAGGAATTGTCGTTGAGCGTCATGGGGTATTAGAGAGCTTGTCATTACCCAAAAGTGAATTAAATTTTGAGCCGGTAGCAAAACCATTGGAAGGGGACTAAATCCATGAAATTGATTTTAAAGATAATCCTGGTGTGTATTTTTCCATTATTGGTTTCTTGCTTCAGTAATACGTTAAATTTACGCGAGGGAATTAACAGCTTTCGGGTTGAAGATTATCGACGGGCATTTGTACGTTTAAAACCCTTGGCAGTAAAAGGCCTGCCTGATGCTCAATATGCGGTCGGTTATATGTATTACTACGGCAAAGGCGTTGTCGAGGATCGTAAAAAAGCATGGTTCTGGATTTCTGCAGCTGCCAATGCAGGTCAACCGGATGCCCTAGTTGCGGCGAAGATGCTCGATGGTAATATGAATACTAAGTAAAACCGGATGGTCATTTTGAACTAACCATCCGTATCGCGACAGATATTACTCATCTACCTGGATATTTATTCTCTTTTCGGTAGCAATATCTTTTTTCGGAATAATAATTTCTAAAACACCGTGTGTATATTTAGCGGTAATTTTTTCATCGTCTGCTGTCTGAGGTAAACTGAAGCGACGATAGAATTGTCCCTGTCCACGCTCACGCCGAGTGAAATTGTTTTTTTGCTCTGTTTTCTCAAAATATCGCTCACCTTTAAGGGTCAGAATATGTTGTTCAAGGGAAATTTGAATATCTTCTTTTTTAACCCCCGGTACGTCTGCAATGACCAAAAAACGATCGGCTTCTTCTTTAATATCCACGGGGGGTGCCCATGAACCTGTATCGACAAAGGATGCATCTTCTTCCTGTTGCAAATTAAATAAATTATCTAAAAACGTACCTACAGGGTTATGTAGGGGATAATAAGTTTTTCTAACTGTAGCCATGATGATCTCCTCATTATCATTAAGTGGATAATAAGAACGTAATGGCAGAAAGTAAAAATTCAAGTGGGTATCAATAAATTTTTTAAGCTTTTTTTACCCCCAGCATATCATCTGGAATAATATTAGATTGTGCCGAGTCTCGCCAGGCAACGAAGACCCGATGTTTAAGATGTTAGCTGGTGAATTTCGCTAAAGGCAATTACTTGGTTCCGGCCATTTTTTTTAGCATAGTATAAGGCCTTATCGGCTGCTTCGATTAACTCTTCAGTTTCTGTGCGATCATCTGGGAACATGGCAAAACCAATAGAGAGGGTGATAGGGCCGATGGATTGCGCTCCAAATTTTACATGTAACTTTGCAACAGCATTGCAGATTTCCTGAGCTTTATCCTTCGCCTGTGACAAATTCACTTTACTTAAAACGACAATAAATTCTTCTCCACCATACCGTGAAGCAATATCATCGGGCCGTACATTATTTTTTAAGACTTCGCCCACTTCTTTTAATGCAGCATCGCCAGCATCATGTCCGTAAGTATCATTTATTTTTTTGAAATGATCTAAATCCAGCATGAATAGGGCAAAGTGGGTATGCTCATGGAGCGCCCTATCTTTTTGCTTAATTAGAGCATCTTCAAGATAGCGACGATTATACAGTCCAGTCATGGGATCCCGAATCGATTGATAACGTAGATTTTCCCTCAGGCGAACATTGGCCATGGCCAATGCAGTTAACTCAGTAAATGCGGTGATCACTAATTGTTGTTCTTGGGTAATTTGTTTATCATTCTCCGAAAGCTCCATATACAACAAACCGTAGATGTCTTTTTGCGCCATTAATGGCACACACAATATTGACGGTGATGTTTCATCAAATAGCTGTAGATGATCACAGATGAGTCCCGTTTGAATATTGTCAAGTCGATGGGGTCGTCCTAAGCGAATAGCCCAGCATTCATCAGGGTCAAAAATCTTTTCTTGTGCAGTCGGATTTCCCCACGCACAAATTTGCTCAAGATAATTTTTAGAGGGGTGCATCACATAAATATACCCACTGCTGAATACTAAAAGATTTTGCGCATATTTAGCCATTACCTTGCTTAATTCGTGTTGAGAGTTTGCCGCGAGCATCATATCACTTAGATCGACCAACATCGTTATTTGTTGATTTTTCAATTCTAAAGCTTTTAAACTACTCTCCAACTGCTGATATGAGTCTTTAAGTGCGCGCTGTTCTCTTATATGGTTAGTGATATCGCGAATTGTATGCACAACACCTATTTTTTCATTTTTATCGTTAATTAATTGGTTTGACTCTAACTCCAATGTAATAAGTTGATTTTCATAAAACAATTCAATGGTTGAAAGATTATTATGTTTATTTATGGAGCTCAGCCAATTTTTTTCTAACGAAGATGAAGGACTATTTTCGGTTACCGATATATCGCTCAAGGACATATCTGTATACAAAGATTGTTTAAACAATGTTTGAAAGATTTGTTGATAATATTGATTAAATGTTTGAAAACGAAATTTCTCATCTAAAGCGGCAATACCGTCACTGGTGCGCTCAATAATCTGTTTTAAGTGCTCACGCGTTTTACGACTTTTATGCTCAATTATGGTGCGGTTAATCAATTCAAAATTAGCTAAGGTGAAGGGAATAGTTAAGAATATCAGACTAATAATACTCCCAAAAATTATAATAGAGCTGGCCGATTTTCTTTGTTTTAAAACCTGATTACTCCGTTCTCTTAGAAGAACTTGCTCAATGGCCTCAATTTCTTCTCCTATTGATTTAATTTCTTGGGCTAATTGCGTGTTTTGGTGCATGATATTGAGTGCTTCGAGCGTATTAAATCCTTTCTGCGCTTTAAGTTGAGGGATTTTTCCAAGTAAAATAAGACGTTCATCCATTAATTTTTTTAAAAGTAAAGTTCTGTTGCTTTGTTCGGGATAATCAGCTGTTAACGCGAGGAGATGGTTCAAGTTATCCTCAAGCTCCGGATAACGTATTTCGTTATGTTTCAGATACAAACTATCACCAGTAATAAAGTAAGAAATTTCATTAGCTTCGATTTCTCGCAACAGAAATAAACTTTTGTCTACTTTTTGAATCACTTTATAGGTATGGACGACCCAGCGATTCAGTTCAAAAAGTGTCTTGAGTTGATAAAAAGAGAACCAACTGATAAAAATTACAATAAGGAGCGCACTTAAAAATAAGGAGTTTAGAACCAGTTTGTTGAGTCTAATTGGCCTGATTTTCCACCAAAATCCTGTTTTTTTAAAATTTTGAGCATCCATACGTTCGCTATTGGTTCGATATTTATAGGGTCGTCATTTAATTATAGATACCGTTTGGAGGGTTGTAGCTTTTTTTAACTAATAACCCAGACTGAGTATTTTTTTAGTTGGCGTAGCAATTCCGAGATTGAGCAGTTCATTTTGGGTAAACCATTTCCCTTGTGGCTCTTTTACCATGGTTCCAAGCAGCGTTGTTTCTATCTTAATAGCCTCAATAAGAAGTAAAAAATGGCTAAAACGATGTTTAAGCTCTGTGAGCAGTCTTGGCTCTGCTCCCTCCAAATCATAATGTTCCCGTATAAATCTAAGCGGACATTCGTCAATATCCACTGTAGGTAAACACCATAATCCACCCCAAATACCCGTGGAGGGGTTTTTTTCTAAATAAATTTTTCCATCGTGATTCGTAAGCACCAAAAATTTTTTTTGCACCGTAGGGATTTGTTTTTTTACTTTTTTGGTCGGGTAGTTTTCTTGTTCTCCATGATTAAAGGCAAGACAAGAAGTGTTTACAGGACAGCTTACGCAGTTATAATTTTTAGGAGTACAGCACGTTGCGCCTAAATCCATAATGGCTTGAGTATAATCGGCGCATTGTATCTCAGGCATGCATGCATCGGCTAATGACCATAGTTTTCTTTTCGTCGCTGCCTGGTCGACGCTCCCAGAAATCATAAAGAAACGACTCAGGACGCGCTTCACATTCCCATCGAGTATGGCTGTGCGTTGATTAAAGGCTTGCGAGAGTATCGCTGCCGCAGTTGATTCACCGATGCCCGGTAGATTGATCAATTGCGTTAATGTTTGTGGAAAAATACTCGCAAACTCATTCACGATAATTTGAGCTGTTTTATGCAAATTACGGGCGCGGCTGTAATAGCCTAACCCAGACCAGAGGGCAAGGACTTCATCATCTTGAGCATATGCCAAGGTTTCGATATCAGGAAAAACCTTCATAAATCGCTCAAAATAAGGGATTACCGTTTGTACCTGAGTCTGTTGCAGCATAATCTCAGAAATCCAGACCCGATAGGGTGACCTTGGCAATTGCCAGGGTAGATTTTTGCGACCATGTATCTCATACCACTTTAAAAGTGGCGTGCTAAATTTATCGTTTAATTCAGACACAGCAGTTATAGAAAAATTAAATCCACTATAGTACTCCAAAATATGATGAATTCCAGCTCAAAGTGAAAAATAAAAGGAAATTAATTCGCGAAGTATTTTAAGTTGGTCTAGCCTTGTAAGTAGGAAATATCTAGTAAATAACGCAAAAGTCCCCTTGCGCATTCAGGATCTCACGAGCCTGAGGCAGGGGGATTTTTTGTTTGAAGACTTTATTCGTATTCGTAATGAAGGGAGACATATGATGTGCCAGGAAGCATACCAGTTTTTATCGTTTAAGCCGCCCTCTATTTTAGAGAACTTCTCACCAACTATTTGGTTTCAGCAGTCTCGAACTACTGCGCAAAGTTAGTTTTTTCTATTATAAAAGGGGAATATTATGGCACCACTTACTCTTGCCTTATTATGCACAGCAGCTCTGGGCGTGTTGCTGATTATCGCGGCTTTTATTCGACAAATGATATTGAATCGTGAAAAGAAAAAGAATGATGAAGCGCAAATAAAATCTCTTGAATTTGAAATTGGTCGATTGGATGAGCTTCGTAAAGAAATGAAACAAAATCCCCGCGATGCTTACCAGACTATTCATGAAACAAACAACAAAGAGATAAAAGAGTTGGATGAGGAAATTCGGCAAATTTATTTAAAAAAAGAAAAATTACTGGAGGAAGATGTAAAATCAATTGAGCTGGAAGCTAATATTTTAACCGATGGCGAAAATACGGTTGAGCGTAAAGAGCGTTTCAAACTAAAACGAGAAGTAAGTAAGGAAAAATTGGCTAGTTATGACGAGGAAATCAAGTTATTAAAAGAGCGCCGTGAAAAACTTTTGAGTGCAAATATTGAGCATGAACGCGAATTGCTCAAGCAAGAAGATACTCACATGCAAAAACTCGATGATCTCTATCATCAACATTCTGATGTTTATAAAGAGGTATATTTACGTCACATCGGTAATTCAGAAAATATTGCTCTGGAGACACTTAAAGCAGGAACAAGTACATTTTTTGATGCACTGAAGACCCCTTTGCAAATGTTGGTACAATTATTTACGGGGGTGCCAGTGACGAGCATTTCATTAAATCAAACACGCGTGCATACCAATCCAACACAGTTAGCACCTGATAGCGCCACCAACGTAAACAAATACCCTTTACAACGCCACTCTCTTTTTAGACCGCAACCTCCTGTAGTCAATAATAAATCACCCTCTACCTCTTTAGATGAGGCACAGGAGGGGCAACCGGCGATGGTGAGTATTCCTTAAGGCCATAATTGTTCGTGGAGTTTTGATTGTTTCCATAAAACTCCAGTTAAACACTTAATAATGCCCTAAATTTATCCTTTTGAGTTAATTGGTGACTTTTCTGGTTTTATATATTACAATGCTGCCTCGTGAAGGAGCAAAGAGCGGCATGCTGGCCATATGGAATCATTATATAGAGCAGAAGTGTTCATCGAATTATCTCAGCCCATGTTTTATGTTTACTGGATCAAAATAGTTGCCAAATATCCCCTTGCTCGTTAAAAATATTGCGTTAAGCGTGAACTCATTAGTTTTTTTAATGAATTGCATGGAGTAAAAAATGAAAAAACATCACTTGGCTTTTATTTTGAGCTTATTTCTGACTGCCCCAGGGTTTAGTCTCAATGTGAATGCATTACTGCCTGATGAACAAAATACGATACAGGTATTTCAGGAGGCTTCACCTAAGGTTGTTTATGTACATCGCTTAGCCACCGTTACGAATCGCATCTCGTTTAAAACAATGCAAGTTTCAGATGGTGCGGGCTCTGGTATCATTTGGGATGATAAAGGACACATTGTAACGAATTTTCATGTGATCAAAGGTGCTGATAAGTTAGCAATAACTTTGGGAAATATGACGGTACCTGCAAAAATATTAGGTGCTGAACCACGCAAAGATATTGCTGTATTAAAAATAACTTCCCCACATGCTTTGGCTTCCTTAAAATCTTTTAAACCCTTTGAAGTCGTTCATTTACCGGATCTGATCGTAGGTCAAAAGGCCATCGCAATTGGTAATCCTTATGGTTTGGACCATAGTTTATCTAAAGGAGTTATTTCCGCTTTAGGACGACAAGTTCCAGGGATTGGCGGTGTTACCATTCGCAATATGATTCAAACAGATACCCCGATTAATCCAGGTAACTCAGGCGGTCCGTTACTTAATAGCGCCGGGCAATTAATTGGATTAAATACAATGATTTATTCACGCTCCGGATCTTCTGCAGGAGTAGGTTTTGCTGTACCTGCTGATGATATTGAGCGGATTGTGACTCAAATAATCAAACATGGTCGTGTCGTTCTTGCAGGTATCGGCATACAGAGTGTGGCACCGAATATTGCGGAACGCCTCGGGATAAATCGTGGTGTACTTATTGGCGATATTTTACCCAATACTCCAGCCGCTTTAGGTAAACTACGTGGAACACATCGCGATGCCTGGGGACATATTATCTTGGGAGATATTATTGTTGCGTTAAACGGCCATAATGTTGAAAATTACGATTCACTCTACAATCAGTTAACCGATATAAAAGTTGGCGAAAAAATTACGCTGTCGATACAGCGTGGAAATAAACAAATGGATATTGCTTTAAAAACAATCGATATTGCTGGTGTGTAAATTATCGTTACTAAGGTTATCTTAAATTTCTAGCAGAACGCCACGACTAATGTGGCGTCACTCCTTTGCGACGCACCGTTGTTTAAGAGGCACTTAAATTCCTGATTGATGTATCAAGCTTTAGCTGTATCTGGTGACCGATGTTATACTGACGGAATAACAGGGAGATAAGGATGTTAATTGATAAAAATAATTCGGTATTGTTGCTCATTGATGTTCAGGAAAAACTTACCCCGGCGGTAATGAATCCTGAGCAACTTGTATATAACTGTGCCTGGTTACTGCGCTTAGCTAAAAAAATGCAAATACCGCTTCTAGTGAGCGAGCAATATACTCAGGGTTTGGGTGCAACCGTTAAGGAATTAGCCTCCCTAGTACAGGATGAACCTCATTTTGATAAGCGTGCTTTCTCTTGCATGAGTGATAAAAGTTTTTTTACCCACTGTCAGCAGCTTCAAAGAAAACAATGTCTTCTCATCGGGATAGAAACTCATGTGTGTGTTTTACAAACGGCTATGCAGTTAAAAACTTATGGCTATGAGGTATTTGTTTTGGTTGATGCGACCAGTAGTCGGAAGATGGATGATTATCAATTTGGCCTCAAGCGTATGGAGCAGGCGGGGGTGCATTTAGTCACTCGGGAAATGGTTTTCTTTGAATGGCTGCGTACTTCAGCCGATGCCGATTTTAAACAATTAAGCCGTGAATTTTTACAACAGGGAGAGTAACCGTGAAGTTAGACCATAAAGTAGCCCTCATCACTGGTGGTGCCTCCGGTATGGGTAAGGCCTGTGCAAGCTTCTTAAAAGAAAAAGGATTACAAGTGGCGGTTTGGGATACACAGCCAGCAACAACAGCGGATTTTTTTGTAGCGTGCGATGTGACGAGTGATGAGGCCGTTATGGACGCAATGCAACAAACTATTGCTGCGCTGGGAGTGCCGCAAGTCTGCATTAATTGTGCAGGGATAGCGCCCGCCAAGCGCATTGTTGGCAGAGAAAACCCCATGCCTTTAGATGCTTTTAAACATGTAATCGATGTTAATTTAATTGGTACCTTTAACGTAATGCGTGTGGCCGCTTACGCAATGTCAAAACTGCCTTTGGATGAAGCAGAACGTGGAGTTATTATTAATACCGCCTCGATTGCTGCATATGAAGGGCAAGTCGGTCAAGCGGCATACAGTGCCTCTAAAGGAGGTATTGTCGCTATGACTTTACCTGCCGCGCGTGAACTGGCACAACATGGAATCAGAGTTAATACCATTGCGCCAGGTCTCATAGCAACGCCCATGCTGCTTAATATGCCAGAAGAAGTACAGGAACAATTAATCAAAACAATGACGTTCCCGAAACGTTTTGGTAAACCAGAGGAATTTGCAGCACTTGTCAGCCATATCGTTGAGAACGAAATGATTAATGGTGAAGTGATTCGCCTTGATGGTGCTTTAAGAATGCAATAAATAGATGCCAGGAACCCCTGGCATCATCATTAAACTTCGCGATAGTGATCTTGATTACGAGATATGGTTATATTGCCATGAGCATTGTAAATATCCATAGCATTGCCGCCATGTCCGGATAAAGTATTTACCATCTCTTTACGTATATAAAGATTATTGGCGATCACTTGACCATTCACAGAATTGAGTTCACGACATTGATTTAGTAATGTAGACAATTGTGTATTGAGCGAATTTACTTGTTGCACATCGCTTTCGCTATGACCAAATAAAAATTCGCGTAAACATAATTCTAAACCTTTATCATCTTTATTAATCAAAATCATTCGTTCTTGAGCGCTTTGCTCAAGCTTTTTGGAGAGATCATGTTTTTGTTGTGCGAATTCGTCTAATAAAGAAAACTTTCGTGTCTCTAAAGCTTTGCGTTCTTCAAGGAGGATCTGATTGAGATTCTCAACCCAGCTAATTTCCTCACGTAAGCAGGCACACAATTTATTTATTTTTTCGTTATGATCCATATAACAACCTTATTTCTCTAGAGGTCTTTACTCAATTGTAGCATTTTTGTTGCAAGGTGCTCGCAGTTAACCGCATAAGTATTCGATGCAAGTGCTGCTTTAAAATAAAGTACTCGAGCCTCATTCACCTCAGCAATCCCTTCGAGTGATTTTGTTATCGCTTCCAGCTGCTTGGTTAAATTGCTCACGCTGAAACTATCTTCATAGGATTGATTTGTATCCACTATAACCTGCTTAAATACCTCAGATTTATTTTTAATACGTTCGCACTCTAAAGTTTTCACCGTAGGCGGATCGCTAATTTGATTAACCATAACATTACCCTCAACTTCGTTGTTAATTGACTTAAAATATCCACTAAATTTAGTTATCGGCCGATTTTTACAAAACTTTAATAAAAAAATTATATTTTTTAGTGGGTTAGGATTTGTATTAAAAAATCACTGTGACCTGTTTTTCACCTGCCACTTGCGCCTCCAGTACTTTATTGGAGGTTAAATTACGAACACTAATCGAATCACCAATTGCACCATCATTCATCGCCAGACCGTCCATACTGATAGATAAGGTGTTGTTGGTGGTTGTAATCTTTACGCGTTCCCCTTTGTGAATAACTTTTGCGAGTTCGATATTTTGTGGATTAAAAGCTGAGTTTACGGGAATCGTATTTTTACATGCTCGGCCTATAAGTTTATCAATATCATCAAAATAACCATTTTTTAATTTATGTACATCCATCTCCGCCTGCACCAGATCACTTCCTGTTATAGTCTCACCCTTATGCATGGTTCTACTGGCGATATAGATTGTCTTCATAAGGCTAATTCGCACCGGTACATATAAAGACCAGCGGTTGTCTGGCTCCTGACAGCGTATACCCATCGTACTTGCCTCAGATAGTGGCGTAGCGTAGGGATTAAAGACAATTAATTGCTCTTCAGCACAGACTTTTAAACTAAGTTTTGAATCAATTTTATCGGCTGAAACGTGCAGTTTACCCTCATGCCGGTGCGATAGTTCCTGATAGATATAGTTTTCAATTTTTTTAGTCAGTAACTCAGGGGATTGGATTTCCTCTGCTAAGACCTGTGTACTTGCAAAAATAAATAAACCAATTAGTATGCTTTTTTTCACCATTAACATCCGTTTAATGTTTGGAACATCATATCGTAAATTGTGCATCGTTTTAAGGATTTTTATGTTTCAGCGGCGAGTATTTTTATTTCTTGTATTTCATGCTTTTACTCATTGCGTAATTGCGGCGTCCCATCATCCTCAGGATTTTTTGCAAAAAATTCGAAATACCAAAAATGAGAGCGAACAAATTTATCAGCATTTCTGTAGTACTTGCCACGCCAGCTCGCCAACAATTCCTCTTGGTGCACCTCGATTAAAAAATATTGAGGATTGGCGGCCGCGATTGAAACAAGGAATAAACCAGTTGCTTCTACATACCTATGAAGGGATGAATGCGATGCCGCCACGTGGGGGATGCTTTGAGTGTACTGATGAACAATTGAAGTCAGCCGTGCTTTTTATGCTCCCAAAACAAGAGACCAAGCACTGAAAAAATAAACGATGTATCCATTAAAAACGCACAAAGTAAAAAAAAATTATAAAAAGTACTAAACCTATTTAGAAATCTCCCGATAACAAAGAAAAAATGAGGGAGAAAAAAATGAAAAAAGCGCTATTGCTGGTACCCATCTGTGCATTGGCTGCATCATGCTCCACTATGGATAGGGGGGTGGCGGTTGTAGATGATGCAGGTTACACCCACTACACCAAGAGTATGTCCAGCGATCATAAAGGTCGTAGTGTTTTTCCGGAAAAACGTACTCCTACTGGTCATAAAGTCATTGTATTTGACCCGAAAGCCACTGCTTGGGCGGCATATGATAAGGAAGGGAATCGCGTAAATACGGGTAGTGCCTCTGGTGGTAAAGATTTTTGTGAGGATACCGGTAGACCTTGTCGCACGGTAACAGGTACCTATAAAATTTATTCTAAAAAAGGGGAGGAATGTACTTCAAGTCTCTACCCGATAGAAACTAATGGCGGTGCGCGGATGCCTTATTGTATGCATTTCCATGGCGGCTACTCAATTCATGCTGCTTACGATGTGCCGAATTATAATGCAAGCCATGGCTGTATTCGTGTTCTACCCAGTGCTGCAAAATGGTTAAACCAGGATTTTGCTGATATTGGCACTACCGTTATTGTAAAACCCTACTAAAATTAATTTATGTTCTTAAGAGCATAAATGTTAATAACATGTTGCATCTCCACTCATACCCCACCTCTGGTGGGGTTTTTTTATGGCGACTGGGTCACGCCACTTGCTATCCACTACAGACCGATTTACTATCAAGCATTTTTAGAACCGTGTGCACATATGATTTTATGCATTGATGTAGGAAACTCTCATATATATGGTGGTGTCTTTGATGGTGACGAAATAAAATTACGTTTTCGCCAAACCTCACAAGTAAGTACTTCCGATGAAATTGGTATTTTTTTGAAAAGTGTTTTAAGGGAAAACGACTGTTCTCCAACGCAAATTAGTCAGATTGGTATTTGTTCGGTGGTCCCCCAGCTTGATTATTCACTGCGAGCTGCCTGTTTAAAATATTTTGCTATCGATCCGTTCCTGCTGCAGGCGGGAGTAAAAACCGGATTAAATATAAAATATCGTAATCCAGTGGAGGTGGGGGCAGATAGGATTGCCAATGCGATAGCTGCAGCACACAGCTATCCTAACCAAAATATCATTGTGATTGATTTTGGTACGGCGACAACGTTTTGTGTAATCACTGCGCAAAAAGCCTACTTGGGTGGTGCTATTTTACCCGGGGTGCGTTTATCCGTTGATGCCTTATCTAAAAATACGGCCAAATTACCCGCGGTAGAAATCATTCGCATCGATAATACGATTGGTCGCTCAACGATTGAAAGTATTCAATCGGGTGTGTACTACGGGGTTCTCGGTGCGTGCCGCGAGTTGATTGCAAGAATGAATCATGAAGCATTTAACACCCAAAAAGCGCTCGTACTGGCAACAGGGGGCTTTGCCTCCTTATTTGAAAAACAAGATTTGTACGATCATCACGTACCCGATTTAGTTTTACAAGGTATTCGCCTTGCAGCCCTCATGAATGGTTAATTAAACCAGCCTCCCTCATTTTTAAGTTAAGTTCAGTCGGATTGAATCTTATCAATCCGATTTGCCCCAATTAAATTCCATCTTGAACCCATTTTCTGCAATAAAAATAATTTTTTTTCTTGACGAGTGTAGAAATGTGTTTCTATAGTGTATAAATGTGGGTTAAAATACCAGAAAGTGGAAAATTGTGGAGGTTGTTTCTTCACTGAGAAAAATCATGTTCCGAGGAATCAATAACATTACAATCGACGCTAAAGGACGCATGGCTATACCCACGCGTTATCGTACGGCGTTGTGCACCGAGGAAAAAACACCTCTGGTGGTAACGATTGATACTGAAGAAACCTGTTTGTTGTTGTACACAGCCCCCCAATGGCAAGTGATAGAAAATAACCTGCAGAAACTGCCCAGTTTTAATGCTGCAGCACGCAGAATCCAACGCTTATTGATTGGACATGCTACCGATATTGAAATCGATGCAAGTGGGAGGATTCTTGTGCCTCCAGTTTTGAGAAACTATGCCCAGTTGGATAAAGATGTCGTGATGATAGGTCAGGGTAATAAGTTTGAAGTATGGAGTAATGAACTTTGGGAGACACGCCGTAACGCATGGCTTGCCGAGGAGAGCGCGGGTGACAATAGTTTGCCTGATGAAATGAAAAACTTTTCTCTTTAAGGTGATCCAAATGCATCAATCAGTGTTGCTCGAAGAATCAATAAACGGTTTGGCAATTAGAGAAGACGGTATTTATTTTGATGGCACCTTTGGGCGTGGTGGGCATAGTCAGGAAATCTTAAAGCATCTGGGACCTTATGGAAAACTTTATGCTGTGGATAAAGATTTAGCTGCTGTTGCTCATGCTCACGAACTGTTTGGTAAAGATCCACGATTTCATATTTTTCATGGCTCTTTTGCTGAAATAGAACAATTTGCGCAGAGCGCAGGTGTAGCCGGCCAAGTAAATGGGATTCTATTGGATTTAGGGGTTTCCTCACCCCAGCTTGATAATGCAGCACGTGGTTTTAGCTTTATGCAGGATGGACCGCTGGACATGCGGATGAATACATCACAGAAATTCAGTGCCGAAGTATTTGTCAACGAATTATCCGCTGACGATATGGCTGCTGTGTTTCGAGAGTATGGTGAAGAACGTTTTGCTGGACGTATTGCTCGCGCAATTGTTACAGCAAGAATGGAGCAACCTATTCAATCCACTTTGGAGTTAGCAGAGATTGTTAAAGCAGCAAATCCACAATGGGAGAAACACAAACATCCTGCAACACGTGTATTTCAGGCGATTCGTATTTATGTTAATCAGGAGTTAGACGATTTAAAAATGTGCCTTGAACAAAGCGTACGTATATTAGCTCCTCAAGGTCGTTTAGCGGTCATAAGCTTTCATTCTCTGGAAGACCGGATCGTTAAACAATTTATGCGACACCGGGAGGAGGGGGATAAACTTCCAAAGGAAATACCCCTAACCGATTTTGCATTAAAAACAGATTTTAAAAGAGTAGGTAAAGCTATAAAGCCAAAAGAAGAGGAAGTAAGAAATAATATGAGATCTCGAAGTGCTGTACTAAGAATCGGGGAGAAACAAGCATGAATGCGGCAGCTAAAGTTATTAATCAAGGAACTTTGTTTAATGGGCATTGGGCGGATATGCATCTAACAAAATCGATGTATTTACTGATTGCTTTGATTGCTTCGATTTTAATCAGTGCTTTGGCTGTAGTCTACACCACAAATTCGTACCGTTCCACATTTAGTCAAGTGGAGCAACAACAACAACAATCCCATAAATTGGAATTACAATGGGGACAATTATTGTTAGAGCAGGCAAGCCTGGCAACGCCCGCACGGGTTGAAGAATTAGCGCGCGTAAAGCTTGATATGGATTTACCCTCGAGCCAGCATACTTATTGGTTACACAAGCGGCAGTAGAATTATAATTGATAAATGAGTATTATCGCGGTTTGTAATAACTTCAGGTAAGCTCTTGCTTGGTAAGCAACTTGAATCATCTTACTTATTAACACTCTGGTTATGGTCACAAAATGTTTGACCTTTAGAGCTTAATGAATATTCAAGTTTATTATATGTTTTACCCGGGTTATTAAAGTTGAGTGACTGCACTGACATTTTAAGCGCTTAATCCCTTCATGGATATAATTTAAATTGAGTGGCAAATCATGAAAATATCGCGACATCTTGCTCGATTAAGTATTGTTGCTGCTTTCTTCTTACTATTACTCGCAATTATTATTTGGCGCATGGTGGATTTGACCGTCTTGCATCGTCAGTTTTTGCAAGGTCAAGGTAATGCACGGAGCTTGCGCATCGTCGATATTCCAGCGTACCGGGGTATGATTACCGATCGCAACGGTGCGCCTCTTGCGATTAGCACCCCTGTAGAATCTGTATGGATTAATCCAAAAGAATTCTCTTCCGATAAAGAGCAATTTATGTCTTTAGCGAAGTATCTGCATTTAACGCCCAAAGAGTTAAGTAGAAAAATTGTTAATGCGCAAAAAGACAATCGAGAATTTTTATACCTGCAACGACAGCTGCCACCAGCATTAGCTAAAAGTATTAAACGATTAAAAATACCCGGAGTAAATTTTCAAAGGGAATTTAAACGCTATTACCCCGATTCAGATAGTATTTCTCAACTGATTGGATTTACCAATGTCGATGATCAGGGTTTAGAAGGTATTGAGCTTGCTTATCAGGATTGGCTAAGCGGCATTGTCGGTAAAAAAAGGGTGATTAAAGACCGCCTCGGTCGGGTAATTGAAGAACTCAATATCATTAAAGAACCCAGGCCGGGAAGAAATTTGGTTTTAAGTATTGACCGGCGCTTACAATATCTTGCCTACAGTGAGCTTACGAAAACAGTTGAAGAGTTTGGGGCAAAATCAGGCTCGGTGGTGGTTGTGGATACGGTCAATGGCGAAGTACTCGCAATGGCCAATTTTCCCTCTTACAATCCAAATACTCGTGGACGATATGATAAAGACACCTACCGCAACCGGGCGGTTACAGACATGTTTGAGCCAGGCTCCGTGATAAAAACCTTTAGTATCGCCAGCGCACTGGAAACAGGGCAATTTAAACCCAATACGGTAATTGATACCAATCCAAGTTATATGACCGTTCATGGGCATACCGTTCGCGATATTCATAACTACGGTGTACTTGATGTTACTGGAATTTTACAACATTCAAGTAACGTCGGGGTGACTAAAATGGTATTAGCAAGCCCTCCTGAGCAACTCATTGGTGTTTTACAAAGAAGCGGTTTTGGTCAAAAAACCGAAAGTGCTTATCCTGGTGAAAGCGAAGGAAATATTGTTAAATTAAAAGATGCCAATCCCTTCGTTCTGGCGACTCTTGGATTTGGCTATGGTCTATCGGTAACTGCGTTACAATTAGCGAAAGCAAATATGATTTTTGCCAATGAGGGCAAGTTAATTCCGATAACCTTGTTACACAATGATCCTCCAGCAAAAAGTGCGCAAGTCATAAAAGCGACTACCGCAAAGCAAGTACTTGCTATGATGGAGGCTGTTTTGGGGAAAGATGGTACAGGGAAAGCTGCCCGAGTCCCAGGTTACCGAGTTGCCGGTAAAACCGGAACGGCACGTGTTGCCGGTAAGGATGGATACAAAGATCGTCGTTACACCTCGAGTTTTATAGGTATCGCTCCCGTGTCTAAACCTAAATTTGTTGTTGTTGTTATTATCCATGAGCCTTCTCGTAAAGGCTACTATGCTGCGGCAGTGGCAGCACCTTTATTTTCTAAAGTGATGAGTAGTGCCTTACGTTTGTTTAATATACCAACCGATGATTTACTAACATAAATTTGCCAGGGAGTATTGAATGAAACTAGCAAGCATACTAACCCCCTGGGCTGACAGTATCGATTTCCACGATACCGATATTGAAATTCTCGGGATACAGAATGATAGTCGTTTAGTAACAGCAGGAGATTTATTTATTGCCTACCCCGGTGCTAAGGCAGATGGTCGTCTTTTTCTCGATTCAGCAGTGGCTGCAGGGGCTGTAGCCATCCTTTATGAAGCAGAAGATATTCCTGTACCCGTAAAGCCTAATTTTTCCATACCCTGCCTTGCGGTGCCCCATCTGGTGGAAAAATTACCCGAAATTGCGAGCAGGTTTTATCAACAGCCTTCCCAGACGTTACATGTTATAGGCGTTACCGGAACCAATGGTAAGACCACTATTGCTTTTCAATTAGCCCAAGCTTTGGAATTGTTGGGTGAGCACGCCGCGTATATTGGAACGATAGGTCAGGGTAGGGTGAACCAGTTACACCCCTTGGATAACACCACACCCGATGCCTTACAATTACAAAAATTACTTGCTTCCTATCGGGATTCGGGAATCAAGTATGTGTGTATGGAAGTGTCATCACATGCTCTTGCTTTGCATCGTGTAGACGCAATCCAATTCACGCAAGCTATTTTTACTAATCTCACATTGGACCATCTCGATTTTCATCAAACGATGGCACATTATGCACAGGCGAAGGCTAAGTTATTCAGTTACGGGTCACTGCAACAAGCAATCATTAATATAGATGACCCCTATGCCGCACAAATGACCCAAGCGCTCAATGCTCAAGTGGAATTGATAACCTATGGGATGCAAAACCCGTGCAAACTAAATGTGAAGCATTGGCAGATGGATATACGGGGGACACAGATAACTATCGATTCTGGGTGGGGCGAATTTCAGGTGCATATGAATGCCTTGGGAGTGTTTAATATTTATAATACTTTGGCATTATTTGGGTGTTTGGTGAGTGCGGGATTTACTCCTGAAAATGTAATAAGAGCCATTGCAGATTTAAAGCCGGCTCCAGGGCGTTTAGAGATTGTTGCCCAAAAGCCCTGTGTATTGGTTGATTATGCGCATACCCCTGATGCTTTGGAAAATGCTTTACAGACTTTAAAACAATTACCTCATCAACATTTATGGGTGATCTTTGGTTGTGGTGGCAACAGAGACCGTAGTAAACGTCCTTTAATGGGCAAAATCGCCAGTAACTATGCTGATTTTGTTGTGATTACCAGTGATAATCCGCGACACGAAGAACCAGAATCTATTATTGCAGATATTGCTCAGGGAATTTCAACTGACCATCAAGTTAAAATTATTATTAAGCGCGAGGAAGCTATAGCCTTTGCTCTGAAACAAGCACAACCCGATGATATTATTCTTATCGCTGGCAAAGGCCATGAAGATTATCAGCAAATTGGGGACGTGAAATATCCGTTTTCAGATCAAGAAGTAGTCCAGCGCCTCAATGCTGATTAACATCACCACCTAAACACAATTTCATGTTATCGCCTAACTCAGGATAAAGAAATTGATTAAAATCATGTCGTTTGTTGTGTTGTTTTCTCAGGTCAAGGAACGCAGCTCTTTTATCTGGAGCCGTTTTGAGTTTATGCGTTTCGGAACTCGGGTCGTATAAAGATAGTAGTTGCTGTTCCCAGGTTTGTTCCTTACTGAATTGAACCTTATCAGGCAAGGGCGGATTGAACAAGGGTTGGTCCATATCATACAGACGGTGCAGGTTCTCACTGATAATCGCTAAAGCACGATATTTGGCCTCAATACTATGACCTGCAATGTGCGGGGTGCATAACAAAGCTTGCTCGATAATTTGGGGATTTATATCCGGCTCATGATCATAAACATCGGTGCAGTAAATGAGCTGTGAAGCAAATAGAGGCAGGCTTTGTTCTGCAGCAATTCCACCTCGGGCAGCGTTGATAAGGACACATTGAGGCTTGAGGCTCGCTAAAAAATTATGGTCTAGTAAATTTGTGGTTGGATGGAAAGGTCGGTCGTGTAACTCAGCATGTATCGAGATGAGATCGACCTGCTGCAGTTCTCTTAAAGAACAACTCTGAAAATCCTTATCAACTAGCTCTTTAGGTGGGTCATAACGAACAACTTTTAAACCACAGTGACTGAGCCGCCTGGCAACGATGCTTCCCACATGCCCCATACCAATAACCCCTGCGGTAACCCCGGAAAAAAGTTTATGATGACGTAAGTAGGCAAAGCAAGCCATTACATAATCCGCTACAGCAGTTGCATTGGCACCTTTTGCATCGAGGACTTTTATGTGTTCTTTTTCTAGCCAGTCTAAGTCTAAATGATCTAAACCACTGGTTGCGGTGGCAACATATCTAAGTGTGTGCCCTTGCAATAATTGTTGATTAACTTTTAACGTTGCACGACAAAGTAGTATTTCTTGACCAGCTATTAAGTTAGGAATTTCCTTTGCCTGATGATAACAGGTTAAAATAAATGGGGCGGGGAAAAATTGTTCCAGGTTAGGCAAAGATGCATCAGCTAAAATCTTCATAGACGTAATAAACTAAGTAAGCTGTGATAACCAAAATTAATTATAGGGCTTAGTATGGAGCTTAATATTCCTGTGAGCATGAGTAAGATGAGTATATAGAAACCGTAAGGTTCTATACGTTCGTAAAGCATAGCCTGGCGCGGCGGTAACAGGCTGCTGACAACACGGCTACCGTCTAGTGGGGGAATGGGTAGTAAATTTAATGCGGCTAACACTAAATTAATTAGAATACCTGCTTGAGCAGAAGCAAAAAGAAATAGGGCACCCATTGAGGACTGTGGATGTGCCGAAAGTGCAATTTTTAGTGCAATACCCCAAATTAATGCCATCAACAGATTAGCCATGGGTCCTGCCAAGGTGACTAAAATCATATCACGACGCGGATGTCTTAATTGATTCCAACTCACAGGTACTGGTTTGGCATATCCAATTACAAAATTAAAATGGGTGAGTACACCGATAACCAGAGGAATGATAATCGTCCCTATGAGGTCTATATGGCGTAATGGATTAAGACTTAATCGACCAAACATTTTTGCGGTCGTGTCCCCACAAAGATTCGCGACATAACCATGTGCCACTTCATGTAAAGTAATGCTCAGTAAAACCGGCAAGGCCCAAATGCAAATTTGTTGAATTAGGGTAAATTCTGGCATGAAGAAGTCGAGTTAGATAATTCTACGTTATTCTAGCTTATCCTTCAGACGAATCCTAGTTATGAAAAACATTTTTAATACGAGGGGGTTGCCTAATGCTTAGGGAAGAGGAAATTATTTTGGGAACTAAATTAAATTAAAACTTCTTGAGACTACCGAGAAATTATTGTTCAATGGTCAAAGTTACGCTGGGACTAACTGGCTTTTGATTCAATATTAAGGAACATCAATGACGCAATTTACGCAAACATTCAATTTCATGCGAAAACCGCTGGTGATCATGATTTATGTCATACTGGTATTCTTGGCTTATAATTACGTAGATAAAAATTTAGCGAATTACTTATACCCCTTAAATTTAAGGGTAAGTACGCCCGTTCTAGTTCTTCTAACCATGCTCGGGAAATGGTCAATATATGTACCTATTTTCTTAATGACAGCACTCTTTTTCCGGTTTGTAAAAAGGGACAAGAGTAATGAATGGCGTGCATGGTATTTGTTAGGCGCTGTAGTCGCTGTAAATTTAGTCTGCTTGGTACTGAAGGTTATGCTAAGTCGCGCGCGTCCCGAGCTACTTTTTACCACCCATGAGTTTGGTTTTTATTGGGTACAGTTAAAAGGGGATTTTTGGTCCTTTCCCTCTGGACACACGATGACTATTGTTGGTGTCGCGGCTGCGGTCGGTATCCTATTTCCGCGTTTTTTTTATTTATTAATGACCATCGCGCTCCTGGTTGCTGCATCACGCGTTCTTCTTTACTACCATTACTTAAGTGATGTTATGACCGGTTTTTACTTAAGCATATTAGTTATTGGTTACTACACTCAATATTTGCAGAAACACGGCGATTTTAATCAGCAGGCAACTATCATGTAAAGGAGTTCTCAAGGGAGAAATTTATGCAGCAAAGACTGGAACAATTAGCCAGCCAGTATGCAGACTGGGATGAAAAGAAGGGATGCTATGTTAACAGAGATGAAATCAATTCCCAGGAACGAGAAGAGATTCAACGTCTTTTCTCTAAATTTATTTATTTCGAATTACTGGCCAATGGCCAGGATACTGCAACCATAACCCAGAATTATGAAGATATCTATAAATTGTTTTCCGCACAGCCCGAGGTAGCTGCGCTAATTGATTGGCTCAATGCCAACACCCAAACAAATTACGCAATGACGTGCCTCGATACCAATTATCGCAAAATGTTACATCCAGAAGACTATAAAGAATTAACGCCAGTATCTATTGAGCATGCGGACGAAATAAGACATTGGCTAATTAATTCCGAAAAAAAAGCCACCCAATATACTGAAAAAACACTCTATGCCAGTTTTATAAAACTAATTGATCAATCAACCGAATATTTCTCTGAAGTGCAACAATCGGCGCCTTATGGAACAAAACATATACTCTCCTCCCTCCCAGTGGCAACAATTGGTTTAGGAGCTTCTCTTTTTTTAAAGCAGCTTTCAGTGTTGTATCTCCTCTATTTTGTTACATTAAAAAGCGGACAGTATGTGTCTAAAACGGATAAACCCAAGGTGCAAGAGGTGGGTAAGGCTTTCGAAAAAATTGCAAAAGTCAGCGCGACCACAACCTCTACTTTGTTAATCAATCTGATGGAAATGATTTTTTTATCCTTTCGTCAAGGTTATGCCGTAAGTGAAGAAGTGGCAGATGTACTGTCCAGTTTGCTCTTTGCGAAGGCAAATCAAGGCGCGATTACTCATGAAGAAGTATCCGAGTTACTGGAGTTAGCCCGTTTATCAATATCCGAAAACGGGGATTATTGCCACCCACAGATTAAAATCGTCGCCCTCCCTTTAGAAAAGCATCTTGAGCATTTGGAAAAGCAACCTTTTTTAAATTATCGTGCGGGCAAAGATAAACTTAAAAAAGTGAAGTGCTTGCTTAAAGATTTGCAAAGAATCGATGGTGATAAAAAAAAGAATATAGAGGAGAAGTTGCAGCAAATAAGAGAACTCCTGCCTCAAAATGGACAAGATTCGGCTATTTGGCAGGGTGCTACGGGTGAGGCGTTAACTCGTGCTAAAGCAACCCTTTTTATATTGGAAGAGTTTTTTTATCCAAAACCTACAGTAATTAACCATTCAGACGATAATACCTTAACAAATAAAATTACTATGGATTATTTCTAAGTCAAAGCTCTTGAATTCAAGCCGCGACCTCTGGCAAGATGCATTGGTTTCGATTATCCAAAAGAGGAATTATGAAAATTCTCGTTGCAGTGAAGCGTGTAATTGATCCTTACGTAAAAGTTAGGGTCAAGGCGGATAATAGTGGGGTGGAAACCCAAAATATCAAAATGTCTATGAACCCTTTCGATGAGATTGCTGTGGAAGAGGCTCTGCGACTACGTGAGAAGAATCAAGCAAGCGAAGTGATCGTTGTGACTATCGGCAGCGACTCAAGTCAGGAAACCATTCGTCATGCGTTAGCGCTTGGTGCTGATCGAGGCATATTAATTAAACAAGAAGGAATTCTTGAAAGTTTAAATATTGCCAAAATTCTGCAAAAAATTGCTATTGAAGAACAACCAGCCCTTATATTAATGGGTAAACAAGCAATTGATGGGGATAACAATCAGACACCGCAAATGCTTGCGGCACTCCTTGATTGGCCCCAAGCAACTTATGCTTCCAAAATAGAATTACACAATGAATTTCTACGGGTAACGCGCGAAATAGATGGCGGGCTTGAAACACTTCAGGTCATGATGCCAGCCGTGGTGAGTACTGATTTGCGTCTTAATGAGCCACGTTATGCAAGCTTGCCGAACATTATGAAGGCAAAGCGAAAGGAATTAACTATTCGGGATCTAGAGAGCCTTGGTTTAAACCTTAAAAAACATGTAGAAATTTTAAAGGTTAGTGCCCCGGTAACGCGCAGCGCTGGAAGCAAGGTGCAATCCGTTGATGAGTTGCTGGAAAAATTAAAGCATGAAGCCAAAGTGCTTTAAAAGGAGAGATGATGAGCACTTTAGTATTAGTTGAACACGATAATAAACGAATGCATCCAGCCATGCGGAATGTTTTAACCGCGGCTTTGGCATTTCAAACACCAATCACCTATCTCGTAGCAGGTTATCAATGTCGCACAGTAGCTGAAGAAGTGGCGACATTAGCCGGTGTCCATCAGGTATTTTACGTCGATCATGAGACGTTTAACAATCCAACCGCAGAGCAAATCAGCACCCTTGTTTGTTCGTTACAGCCACAATTTACTTATATCCTTGCTCCGGCAACCACTTTTGGAAAAAATTGTGCACCACGTATTGCTGCATTACTTGATGTTGCTCAGGTTTCGGATGTAACGAAGATAATCAATAAAGACACCCTGGAGCATCCTATTTATGCGGGCAATGCTTTAGAAACAGTTAAGGTATTAGATGAAATTAAAGTTTTAACAATTCGTCCTACAGCATTTGATGCAGTCACACAACAACAGCCAGCATGTACTGTCACAGAGATTGCAGCTCCTGAAATTAAAACGAAAACACAATTTGTAAGCCATGAATTGAGTCAGTCAGAGCGGCCAGATTTGGCAAGTGCCAAAGTTGTGGTATCTGGCGGCCGGGGATTACAAGATGCTGAAAAATTTAAAATAATTGAGGAGTTGGCCGATACTTTGGGAGCAGCAGTTGGGGCATCTCGAGCTGCGGTCGATGCAGGATTTGTTCCCAATGATTACCAAGTAGGACAAACAGGTAAAATTGTTGCTCCGTCCTTATATATTGCGATTGGTATCTCGGGGGCAGTGCAACATTTAGCAGGAATGAAAGATTCAAAGGTTATTGTAGCAATTAATAAGGATGAGGATGCCCCTATATTTCAAATTGCTGATTATGGGTTGGTAGGTGATTTATTCGAAATTGTTCCAGAAATGATTCAAAAAATTAAAAATCATTAATGTAGCGAACACATTATTTACAGGGAGTTACTATGTTAGTCGGAGTACCAAAAGAAATAAAACCACAGGAATATCGAGTTGGACTTGTACCCTCGAGTGTACGCGAAATTGTTCGTTTAGGAAGTACAGTCATTGTTGAGCGTGGAGCAGGGACTGCTATTGGGATTGCAGATGATGATTACAGTGCAGCTGGCGCTGAAGTAGTTGATAGTGCTGACGAAGTATTTGCCAAAGCGGATTTGATTGTTAAAGTAAAAGAACCGCAGCCTATTGAATGCAAACGCTTACGAGAAGGTCAGACCCTGTTTACTTATTTGCATCTAGCCCCTGATCCCCATCAGACTCGAATGCTTAAAGAGTCCGGTGTTACTGCAATTGCCTATGAAACAGTAACCCAAGCGGATGGCGGCTTGCCCTTATTGACTCCGATGTCTCAAGTGGCCGGACGTATGTCTATTCAAGCCGGAGCTCATTGTTTGGAAGCAGCACAGGGCGGAAGTGGAATCCTCTTAGGAGGCGTGCCTGGTGTTGCTGCAGCAAATGTTGTGGTAATTGGTGGCGGTGTAGTAGGTACGAATGCTGTACGTATGGCTATGGGTATGGAAGCACGAGTGACCGTGCTTGATCGCTGCTTAAAAAGGCTTAACGAGCTCGATTACCAATTCGGCTCAAAAATTAATACAGTTTATTCTACAGTGGATGCCATTGAAAAATATGTATCACGCGCAGATTTGGTAATTGGTGCGGTATTATTACCGGGTGCCGCAGCACCTAAATTGGTGAATCGTGCCATGCTTAAATCGATGCGGCCTGGTTCAGTATTGGTAGACGTTGCCATTGATCAAGGCGGCTGTTTTGAAACCAGTCATCCAACTACCCACCAAGAGCCCACTTATGTCGTGGATAATGTGGTTCATTACTGTGTTGCAAATATGCCCGGCGCAGTCCCAAGAACCTCGACCTTTGCCTTAAACAATGCGACTTTGCCTTTCATCTTAAGTATCGTTACCCGAGGTCCTAAGTTAGCGATGTTGCATGATCCTCATTTGCTTAATGGCTTAAATGTGCATCAAGGCAAAATAACTTGCGAAGCAGTCGCTCGGGATTTGGGTTATGAATATACTCCAGCAGCAATTTCTTTAGCCGGTAAATAGGGCTCACAGTAAATTTTGGATAGAGGACATTCTGGTCTGACCCAATGCTAACAAGCAGTTGACCAGAATGGACTCTGAATCAAGCTCTTTTGTCTAATGCCTACCAATTTTATGAGGCTGTGCTTAAAGCGGGTATACGCCTACGAGCCTGGTAAAGCAATACTTAAACATTTGTCTTGGCATGCCAAAAAACGATATGCTCTGGCTTGATGAAAGAATAGAGATGTTCCAGTGCAGTATCGACTTTTTCCGGGATATCAAAAAACTCAACAGCTAATGGCAAATCCAGTGAAAGGTCAAGAAATGATGACGTATGCGCATGCTCTTCACCATACCCTTTAATCGCTCGAAATACGCTTACCCCTCTTATCTTGACCTCTTGCCGTAAATGCTCAAGAATTTTGCTTAATAAATGCGATGATTCCATGATATAAACGCGAACAAAAATAACCTCGATTGTTTTCATAACTGTCTTGCTCCTAGCACGCCAATCCAGACAAATAAAAGACAAAGGACTACGCTGAGTAAAATATTTAAAAATCCACCTACCCAAGCACCACTTTCAAACAGATTCAGAGTTTCAATAGAAAATGACGAAAAAGTTGTGTATCCGCCCAAAAATCCAATTAATAAAAGCGACCTTAACTGAGGTCCACTCCCATTAAATCGCTCAACAAGCAGAACAAACAATACGCCCATTAAAAACGATCCAGTAGTGTTGACCACCAGTGTGCCGTAGGGAAACTGTCGCCCAAGTAAATAATAAACCCCATTAGAGATCCAAAAGCGCAGCACCCCACCAAGTCCTGCACCGATAAAAATAAGTAAAGTATTCATCAAGAGATCACACCGTCAGTCTTATATCCATACCTTAGAGCATTTTTTATTAAAGGTATAGAGAGCAGAAAGAAGCTCACAAATTAAGAAGAGACTGTTTGCAGATAACCTGTTCGCTTTCAACTTTTATTAGACACATTTTGTCGCCATAAGCACAGAGTTGTGTTGATTTATTATTGACCATAGAGTATTATATTTATCATTTTGGATTATGGATGTTACTATGAATGAAAAAAGAGAAAGTTTCTCATCGGATAGACCAGACAATGCTTTATTAACGAAAGCTATGCAAATTTTAGACATAATGAGGGCTGATAACATCTACACCTCTGTAATATTTTCAAATATTTTAACTTTGGTTCGAGATTTTACAGCTACAGGTTCCGCAAAAATGCTTGCTCCTAATTTGACTGCAAATGTGGCTACAACCAAATTAGGCCTGGGTTTATGCCAAGAGCTTTCACAGCGTTTTATATTAGAATATGTTCTTAAGTTTAAAGAAATTAATGTGAGCATCCTTTTTCTTGCAAAACCTGGGGTTAGAAATGGTAAAAGAGACCACGCTTTTTTGTACCTTGGGCCACTTGATATTCCTAATGAATTATTTGTTAACCAAGGTTCATCCAATGAATCTACTTTACCGAATGCTAGCCAGCCATTACTCCAGTTTTTAAAGGCGAATCAAGCGGGTGTTCTGGCTGATCCATTACTGGATTTTGCTAATGTTTGTAGCGGAGACCTTACGCCTTTATTTAATTATTCTA
>Ga0209960_1001502_pt1 | contig 30154 bp, 24 predicted proteins | sample ThiBiot_500_plan_2_FD_183947 | JGI IMG/M metagenome (GOLD analysis project Ga0209960, IMG submission 183947) | Wastewater bioreactor microbial communities from Cape Town, South Africa - Thiocy_expt_500_plan (SPAdes) | ecosystem: Engineered > Bioreactor > Thiocyanate-remediating >... | reverse complement strand
TGGAGACCATCTAATGATTCAAAACCATCTCAACACCACACCCAGAAAAATCCTGGGCTTCCTCAACCCTCAAAAATTAATCCCTAACTTATTAATAAATCGTTGCACTACTATCTAGAATGTACCTTTTATTAGCCTAAAAAATTTTAATATGAATCAAATACTTATTGAAAATTAAATTTATTTAGCATGTATAATTTTTTTAGATATATCAGCCATTTCTCTATAACTTGTTACACCTGTAAGATGCATCTGAATATGCACTAATACATCACTAGGCAGGTTTAATAGAGCCGAATCAGGACTATTTATAGGGTTAGCAAAAATAAAGTATTGATGCTTAACTGCCTTTTTAATGGTTTTAAAGCATTGTTCTCTTTCTTCAGCGTTATCACCTGGCTTTAAAATGCCTTTGAATTTAATAATAAATTTAGAAACCGAAACATTAAAATCCTTTGTACCAGATAAGTTGGAAAAGTTAAGCCTTGCAAGTAACCATTCGATATCAAAACCCAAGTATTCTATAATTCTTTTAGTAAATTCTAGTCTATAAACTAATGTATTGGAAAGTGCTTGGTTTTTAACAGCTTGAGATTCAGGGAAGGTTTCTAGAATGTAATTAATTATGCCATATTGATTGCTATTAATAGCTCTTTGTAAACCTAGTCTAAGCATTTTTTCAATATCTAGGTTATATTGTTTTGCTAAGGCGACTTGATAGTTGGCAGATTCTATATAACCTTTACCACAAGTGTTTGCAAAAGTATCAATATAATTAAAATGCTCCTTAAAACTCAGACCCAATCCTAAAGCTTTATCAAGTATTGCGTTAGCTGTTTTATAATATCCTTCTCTAAAATTATATTCTACCATATTAAGAAATTTTTCTTCAAAGAATTTTAGTGATTTTGGATTGGTTTTATCAATTTTAGCAAGAAGCCATTCTATTTTTTTATTTCCAGTTATATTAGCTATCTCATTGAAGCATACTTCCCATAATAAATCTTCTTCTAAAATACCCGCATCAATAGATTCTTGGCAATAGAACATTGCATCCTCAAATGATCCATATCTCATAACCTGTCTAAAATAGGCGTAATCATATGCTTTTAATATTTCTAGTTTGCTAATTCCGCACTTTAAGGCTTCTTTATATAAAAAATTATAATGCTGGCTAATTCCTTGTTCTATAATTTTTTCTAAAAAGTAAAAAGACTGTTCTGTAGTAATTTCTTTTAAACAATTATATTGAGCGCATTTTTGAATAAAAGGAATTGTTTTGTGTATGTGTTTAATGTGAATATCAGTCATGTATGTAGAAATTTTTATAAGTACTTTTTGCATAAGGTCGTTATCTGATGAATAAGCGCTATCTAGAAAATAATTTATTGTATTCCAATCCGCTTCTGTAGCTATTGTACTTATATTATTGTCCATAATACTACTATGCTGTAAAAATTTTACTTTTTGCTCAGGCTCAAGCTTATCAAATATAGCTTTCGCTTCTTCCCATTTTTTTTGTGATATTAAATCTGTAAATTCTTTCATAACTGAGCCTTAGTAAGTATTTGCAGGCTATATTGAGGCAAGTTTAGATAAAAAACAATAAAAAAAGGGAGCTGTTAAAAGCCCCCTTAATTTTACCGAAAGAATCTATCTATTATTCAATAACCTGCCATGTGCCATCAGCATTACGGCAAGCTCTGCCTACAGCTTCTTGTGTTCTGCCGCCCACAACAATCTGCTGTGTGTATTCACGGCAATATCTGTCATTTTTCTTATATGTTCTGGTAGGTGTTACGTAACCATGTGTATTAGAGTCTGGGTTTGCCCATTCATGTGTTTCGCCAATAGGGGCGCTTTCTAAAGTTGACTGGGTTGTTTTGTAATGATAGTTTCTTGACCTATTATCAAGGTTTTCGCCCATCCAGCTGCCAAAACCTGCGCCTACTAAAGCACCAACTGCTGCACCAGCTATACGGCCGTTACCTTTACCAACCTTTGATCCTAATATACCAGCACCAACTGCGCCAATAAGAGTTGCTGTATCTCTTCTTGATACCATTATTTCTCCATTCGGTCCGCTTTTACATGAAGCAAGTAATGATGCTGAAATACAAGCAATAAGAGCGAGTGATGTAATTTTCTTAACCATAATATATCTCCTGATCTATGATTATATTAATTTTTAACACGAGAAGGGCTAGATTGTAAATACTGATTTATAGATGTTTTAATGTCTGAAGGGATATTGGCTAACAAAAGTTGCTGCATTGCTTCTTTAGCCTGCTCAATTTTTAAATAACTATTATCATTTTTAGCAGATGTTAAAATTTCTAAATTTGAAATTATAAAAGGTGTTTGGTGTTTTTGATTATATTCTTCGAGCTTTTCGATAATTTCTAAAATTTTAGGTTTAGATCCTGATGGATTCATATTATTTTGTAATGCGCTTGACACTTTTACATATGGCTGATGGCGTGTATCAGATGTAATAATTCCTGCTTCATAACTATTGCCAATTTCGCTATATACTTCACTCCTAGTGCTGCTAACAATATTGTAACCTGTAAAAAATGAGGCGATAACAAGTAAGGGTATAGCAATATAAATAGGAACAAATACTGAAAATACGACGCCAATCAATAGAGGATAGCCACTTTTTAACAGGTTCAAAGCATACTCCGAGGCTTTTTTGAAAAAAGAGCTTGCTTTACCAAGCGTTGTATTTTGGCTATTTGGCATAATCAATTATGTATATATGTTATAGTTAATAACTTAACATAATTGAATTGTTTTGTAAATATAGATAAAAAAATTAACTATGGTGTATTATTTTATGAGGTTTACTATAAGATAGTTCCAAATATTATTAATATTATTTAAAATAGCTGCGTTTATCTCTAATTCTTTAATGGCGCTTTCTAATGAAGAATCTAAATGCTTAGCTGATAAATCTTTAAGTAAGACTATTGCTTTATCATAATCATGAAGGTTAATAGATAATTTAATATTATAAATCTCAGCTGCTAGCTGCTCATCTATAACTTTTTGAGGAGTCTCTTTAGATTCAATCTTGATAAATCTATCAACTACAGAAGAGGTTAGGTTAGGGTGGGTTTCAATAGTTTTGTGTCTGGACTGGACAAACTCATCTAAAATTCCAAAAATTTGATCTTTTGATGTTATTCCTGTTTCAGAGCGTAAATATAAGTTTTCTAGCTGGGATGTTAAAAACTGATCAGAAAAGCAGCTTGCAGCAAAAATATCCAGCTCAGGTTTATATATTTTATTGGTCATGATTCTTTTTTCAAGAATTCTTAAAGCAACAACAGGAGCAAACTTATTCTCAAGGTTAGATTTTGTCTGTTCTAAAACAAATGAGTCACAATCTTTAGCTTCTTCGCATTTTGGGCAGGTATATACTTCCTTTTCTTTTGCATCTTTAAGCTGGGCTTCTAAGTCTTTTACTTTATTATATGTATGATTTACGTCATATAATCCATAAGATAACGCAGCAAGTATTGATATAAACAGAAATAATTTTATTTTATACACCTTATAACCTCATCTAATTTTTGCTTAAAGGAATTTATATTTGAAGTATCTGAAAAATAAAGATTTTTAGAAAATTTTTCTGGAAAATATTCGGCTATTTTTTTACTTAAACAACATATTATGGGGTTAAATTTAATAGACTCTGTAAGTTTTATAAATGTCTCAGCTGCTTTTACAGAGAAAATGGTAATAACAGGGTTGGTTTGTAAGATATTAATTTGTTTTTCAGATAGATGGTCTAAATAATCAGTGTTATAAACAATAATCTCATCTATTTTATTGTCAAAATGCTCTGTAATATTAAAAGTAATATTATCACCCCTTAAATAAATGCTATTTTCTAAGTACGCGGGGTTATCTTCCAGAAAATTAACCAGAGACTCAGCATTGTCACCTGTTTTTATTATGTTAACGTCAGGGAATTCCAGATAGTCACCATTTAATCCTATAATATTGCCTTGAATAAGCTGGTTGCTATTTTTAAGGCTTTTAATGGCGTTTTTACTAGTGACAATATAGTTAGTATATGGTTTGTGCAGTTCAAAATTAAGGTGATTTACAGTACTTAATGGCAAAGAAAACGGCAAATAATCACTTAAATGCAGGATTTTTGCCGTTTCTTCAAAATCAATTAATGGTCTTGTAATTACTAAATATTTTGCCATTCATTATTTATGCAAATGTCCGACTGCCTCAGAAATATTCGCAAAACCCCTTTCTTCTAATATTTTTGGAAGTTTCTTGCAGATATCATTTACTAAAGTAAAACCTTTGTAAATAAAACCTGTATAAATCTGTACTAGGCTAGCGCCATATGCAATTTTTGTAAAGGCATCATCAGCAGAAAATACACCACCAGCGCCAATTATTGGAATTTGACCTTTAGTATGCTTGTAAAATTCACCCAAAACATAGTTTGACTGGTTGAAAAGTGGCGCACCGCTTAAACCACCAAAATTTACTTTATTTTTAGATTTTAGCTCATGACGCATACCAATTGTGGTGTTGCTAATAATAATTCCATCTATTTTATGGTGTAAAATTCTATCTGCCATAAACTCAATTTGGCTATCATCTAAATCAGGAGCAATCTTTACAACAAGCGGCTTTGTGATATTTCTTTCATTCGCGACTTTGTTGCGCTTTTGTACTATCTCTTCAAGTAATACATTAAAAGATTCGTCGTTTTGTAGATCGCGTAATCCTGGTGTATTTGGCGATGAAATATTAATTGTAATATATTGACCGTAATCATAAAGCTTATCAATGAGATAGGTATAATCATCTATAGCATTGCGTGAGTTTTTATTTTTACCAATATTCACGCCAATGTTGCACTTAAACTCATCCGCTACTTTAACTTGTTGTGAAATGTTTTTGATAAACTCGTAATATCCGCGATTATTAAAACCTAAAGCATTAATTATAGCCTGGTCATCAACAAGCCTGAAAATACGTGGCTTTGGGTTGCCAAGCTGAGAATATTTTGTAACTGTACCGCATTCAACAAAGCCAAAACCAAATTTAGCCATAGATGTTATAATACGTGCGTTTTTATCAAAACCAGCAGCAAGTCCTATGGGGTTTTTAAAATTTATCCCCATTACATTAGTTTTAAGTGAATCATGTTTATAGTCTATTGTTGGAAGCAGTTGGCTCACAAAATCGCTACTAAGCAGATTAATTGCGATGTCATGTGCTGTTTCGGGGTCAAGTGTAAATAATATTTTTTGCGCAATATTCGACGCAATTTTTAAATAACTTTCAGATAGTTGCATTATGGGCATTTTTGGTATATGATTAAAAATGTTAATATTTTAATAAATGTGTAAAATTATGAAAAATTCGCTTATAAAAGTACTGACGATTTATTCTATATTTTTAGGAAATAGTCAATCATTACTTGCATCTAACCAAAGTTTAAATGGCTCTGAAAAGCATGTTATAGATTCCGTACTTAAGAAATATTCAGCGGAAGAAGACTGGTCGGACGAAGAAATTACACTTCAGGGGACTAAAAAATTTGTAAAACCTGTGAAAATTGGTGATGAAGTTGAAGGTGAAGAAGGTGAGCATCAGGAAAAAGCTTCATCCCCAGATGATCCTATAAAAAGTGATGTTGCAGGCATTGATATGACAATGGAAGATGATCATCACCTTGCAAATGCAGCAGATTTACTTAGTAAAGCTTACGAAACATTTCAAATGGGTCATTATGAAGTTGCTCTGATGTTTTATACAAAGGCATTAAAGCTAGAGCCAAAAAATGAAGAAATACTATTTGGTGTAGCGGTAACCCATCATAAACTAGGACATATGGATATTGCTAAAAACTACTATACAAAGATTTTGGATATCAATCCGTCTAATAAGTTTGCCTTAAATAACTTTTTAAACGTTTTAAGCTATGAAAAGCCAGATGTTGCTCTAACAACATTAAGAAGACTGGAAGCAGCTGAGCCTTCTCTTTCGATAATACCTGCGCAAATCGCAGTGATATATGAGCGCCAAAAAGACTTTAAAAATGCTGTAAGATATTTTAAGAAGGCTAACAAACTAGAGCCAAGTAACCTTGATTATGTATACAACATTGCGCTGATCATGGAAAAAACAGGGCAAAATAACTCTGCAATGAGTTTATATAGCCGTATAATTCAGGCGCTTGATGCTGGCTATAAAGCAAATGTAAGCTATAAGGAAGTTAGAACAAGAGTAAATAATTTATCAACTGGTCAGGTAAAATAGAGGCATATATGAATTTGCGTGATTTAGTAGAAAGTGCCAAAACACAACAAGCATCAGATATACATTTGGCGGTAAATCATCCTCCTATGTTCCGTATTCATGGCGAAATGCATTTTTTAAAGTTACCCGCTGTTACACAGCAAGATATGGAAACTATGTTAAATAGTATAATGTCGGATGAACATAAAAAGAAGTTTCAGGAAGAATGGGAACTTGATATGGCTTATAGCTATAATGAAGATACTCGTTTTAGGATCAATGCTTTTAGAGATACAAACGGCTACGGGGCAGTTCTAAGGATTATTCAGGCGAAAGTAAAGACGCTTTCTATGCTTAAAGCGCCATCGGTACTTGAACGTATTGCTGGTCTTCATAAAGGAATAGTATTGGTAACAGGTCCTACAGGAAGTGGTAAATCTACAACAGTCGCAGCACTTATTCATCATATAAATTCAATTTACCCAAAGCACATTATTACAGTTGAGGATCCGATAGAATTCCTCCATAAATCTAATAAGTCTCTGATTAATCAAAGGGAAGTGGGTGAGCATACAAGAGCTTTCTCAAAAGCTTTAAAAAGTGCGCTTCGTGAAGACCCTGATATTATTATGGTTGGGGAACTTAGGGATTTAGAAACTATCAGGCTTGCAATGACTGCCGCTGAAACAGGGCATCTTGTAATCGGAACTCTACATACAAGTTCCGCGCCTCAGTCTATTGACCGTATTATTGACGTATTTCCGCCAGAAGAAAAGGCAATGATAAGAGTTATGCTTTCAAATTCACTTGAGGCAATTATTACCCAGCAGCTAATCAGAACAGCAGATAAAGCAGGAAGAGTTGCTGCATATGAAGTTTTAATAGCAAACTCTGGTGTAAGAAACCTTATTCGTGAAGGTAAGATCCCACAAATTTTCTCTATGATGCAGGTAGGGTCATCACTTGGAATGATGTTAATGCGTGACAGTGTGATGAATTTAGTTAATAATGGCATCATTACCAAAGAAGACGCACAAAGGGCAATGAACCAAGGTGAAGAAAACACAGAAAAAGCAAAAATGGAAAGAGCTACTACCATTTTCTAAGCATGACAACTTTATGGATATGGCGTTTGAAGAAGCAGAAAAAGCGGCTTCAAATGGCGAAATCCCTGTAGGTTGCGTAATAGTTGACCCTGATGGCAATATTCTTGCGAAATCTCATAATATGACCGAGGAATTATCAAACCCAATGGCACATGCTGAAATTTTGGCATTGGATAATGCTATAAAAACTTTTGGTAATAAATATCTTACAAACTGTTCTATGTATGTAACCTTAGAGCCATGCGCTATGTGCGCTCAGGCTTTAAGCTATGCTCGTATTCAAAAGGTATATTTTGGGGCAGAGGATGAAAAGTTTGGTGCAATCGAACATGGCTGCAAATTGTTCTCTAACAATAAAAGTCTATTTAAGCCAGAAATTTATGGTGGTCTTCAAAAAGAAAAATCTATAGCAATGTTAAAAAGTTTTTTTGAGCAATTACGCGCTAGGGGATAGCGTATCCTGAACTTTTGCTTTAAGTAAATTGGGTTATTTAGTAACTGATTTTTAAGAAAAAAACTTGCACTAAAATTTCAAAAAAGTTAAAATATTAATATATTAAAGATATTGGTATTTTAATAATGCTACTTAGACTTCTAACATTCATATTATTCTTTTCCAGGTTGGCCTTTGCTAATCCTGAAGGTGGTGTGGTTAGTAGTGGTATAGCTCATATAAATGAATCTGGAAGCAGAGTCGAAATTATTCAGGAAAGCCCAAAGGCACTCATTGACTGGAATAGTTTTGATATTCAGGCAGGCGAAGAGACAGCTTTTATACAGCCGTCAAATGATGCAATTACAGTAAACCGCATTCACTCAATTGATCCAAGTGTAATCAATGGAAAAATTGATGCAAACGGTAATATCTTACTTTTAAATAATCATGGAATTCTGTTTGGTGAAAATGCCCAAATCAATGTAGGTGGACTCATAGCTTCTACAAGCAGCGCAAAAGATGATGTATTACTTTCAGATGAAATGCACATAGAAGAGTTTGCCGCTCCCGAAGTAAGAAACGAAACATATATATTAAAGCAATACACAAATGTAGACGGTGAACAAATAGAAGAAGTATTTGAAAAGGCGTATACAGTACAAGATGAAGTATATGTTGAGAATAGAGGAAATATAACAGTAAGAGATGGTGGTAATGTAGTTCTTGCCGCTCCTAAAGTTAAAAATTCAGGTAGTATTTCGGCAAACCTTGGCAAGGTGCAGTTAGGCAGCGGTGAAAAACTCACCGTTGACCTAACCCAGGGCGGACTTGTCAAAATGGTTGTCGACAATAACATTATCGAAAGACAAATTCAAAATACAGGTATTATTGAGGCTAATGAAGGAGTAGTTGAATTGACTATACCTGACCTTGACGAACGTATTCAAATGCAAAGCATAGATAATAGTGGTGAGATTATAGCATCATACGGTTCTATAAACATTGACGCTGGTAATAGCGCAATGATTAATAATACAGGTCATATATCGGTAACATCTGATGAAGGTGGTGAAATTTATTTAAATGCCAGAACCATCGATAATAGCGGTAAGATTGAAGCTAAGGGAACAAATGGTAAGGGCGGATATGTTGAAGTAAATGTTCAAAAAGGATATGTAGCTCCTGAAAAAGGTAAAATTACAGTTAGCGGAGCTACTGAAGGCGGCGAAGTTTATGTTGGCGGAAGTGAAAATAGTAATTTTTATAACTCTGGCACAATTAAAGCAAAGGGTAAGGATAGCTTATCTAAAGGTGGAAAAGTTGCAGTTGAGACAAATAAAATACATGTTGCAGGAGGTAAGTTTGAAGTATCAAGCGTTGGTGATGCAGGGAGTATTAAACTAGGTGACAGAGAAAAAACAGTTGAGACCTTTATAAATCCACATAGTAGTATCATTGCTGACTCGCAGGAAGGACTAGGCGGTGACATAGTATTTGACTCCAGTGATTATACTAAAATGACAGGTACTGTATCAGCTGAAGGTAAAGTTGGTGGTAAAGTTGAAGTTTCATCAAAAGATTCCGCTTATATTAATGCAGATATTAAGGTTAGTGGTGAAAATGGTAATAATGGTGAATTGCTAATCGATCCAAAGAATATAACAATTTCTACATCAGGGTTTAGTTCTGCAGGTTATTATAATATTCCATTTACTGATCCAAATCCAGCAGCGAATAATAATTTTGGTAGAGCAATTTCAGCATTGTCGACAGGAAATATATTAGTTTCTAGCCCAGGTGATGATTCAGGCGCATCTGATGCTGGGGCAATATATTTATTTAATGGTGAAACAGGAAGTTTAATCAGTACAATGAGATCAAATATAGCTTCCACTTCTCTTGGAAATTCAGCTGCAGATATTATTAAATTGACCAGCAATGGAAATTTTGTTGTAAGAAATACTGGCTGGAATACCTCAAGAGGAATAGTCGCATGGGGCGATGGAACAAATGGAACAAACGCCATAATAGATGCTACTAATTCACTTTCGGGAAGTAGTGCAAGTGATCAGGTAGGTGGTGCCATTGCGTTACTAACAAATGGTAATTATGTAGTTGGAAGCCCTAATGCTAATGGTGGCAGAGGATATGCAACATTTGTATATGGTAATAATGGTCACATAGCAGATACAGGCTCAATTTCAGGAAATCCAAGTAATACAAATTCTGTATACGGAAGTGCTGCAAACGATGGTGTTGGCAGTAGCATTATAGCCCTGACTAATGATAATTATGTTTTAGCAAGCCCAAATTTAGATGATGGCGCCTCTAATACTGGTGCTGTGAGTCTGGTTAATGGTGATGATGGTATACCTTTAGGTGAAACAACTGTTGCAATGGCGCAAAGTAATGCAAACTCTATTCACGGGACTAATGCCTCTGACAGGGTTGGATTTTCAATAGTGCCATTAACTAATGGTAATTATATAATATCTAGTCAGCACTGGGGTAACGGTGGTACAAGTAGAGGGGCTGTAACCTTAATGAACGGTACAACGGGTATTCCTGTTGGTGGAACATTGCGTAATGAAGCTGTAAGTACGACTAACTCACTATACGGTACAACAGATTATGATATTGTTGGAGGAGGTGGTATTTACGAGATTCCTGTTAATTATAATTATGTTGTATCTTCTCCTAACTGGAATGGGTTTATTGGTGGTGGCGGAGCTGTAACATGGGTTAATGGTGCAAATGGTAACGTAGCAGTTGATAATACACCAGGAGCAGCAGTTGCTACAACTAATTCTTTATACGGTACTAGTGTTAATGATTATGTAGGCTCTCAGGTTGTAACATTAAATACAGGAAGTGCAGGAAACTACGCAGTAGGCGCTCATAACTGGAATGGCCCAGGAACAGACAGAGGTGCGGTTACATGGGTTAATGGTTTAAATGGTAACGTAGCAGTTGATAATACACCAGGGGCAGCAGTTTCAACAACTAACTCATTGTATGGTAGTATTAACTCTAGTGAAGTAGGTCGCATTGTGACAGCTCTGCCTAATGGTAACTATATAGTCAGAAGTCAAAACTGGGATGGTGTTACAACAAATGGCGGTGCAGTAACATGGGTTGATGGTAGCAACGGAAACATTGCCGTAGATAATAACCCATCAGCTGCTGTATCAACGACTAATTCTCTATATAGTTCAGGTTCTAGTAATTTTGTAGGTAGTAATGTTCAGGTTTTATCTAACGGTCATTATGTTGTAATAGTAACGGGTTATGACCAGGGAGCGGCATTAAACGCAGGTATGGTAACTTTTGTTAACGGAAATAATGGTAACGTAGGTAGTACAGGTTCCCCTGCATCGGATATTGCAGGTACAGGATTGCAGGGTAATAATGGCGCTGAAGAAGTAGGTTCTGGAGGTGTTGTTGAGCTTGCGAATGGAAATTACGTTGTATTAAGCCCTAAGTGGCATAATGGCGGTGGCGGTGAGTACGGTGCTGCAACACTAGTTAACGGAAGTAACGGAAATGTAGTATTTGATGGCACTGCTTCGGCGGTTGTAAGTACCAGTAACTCTATATACGGCGGACAAAATGCTGATAGAGTAGGATCTACAGGAGTTTTATCGCTTGGCAATAACCATTATGTAGTAGCATCAGGTGAGTGGGAAAATGGTGGTACTACAAATGCAGGTGCTATTACATGGGTTAATGGCGTGAATGGACAAATAGCAAATACTGGTTCTGTTGGTGCTTTATTAAGCTCTACTAACAGCTTTGTTACAAATACAGCGAACTCAAATTTAACTATGCCGGTACTGGATAGCGTTAACTCTAATTATATAGTTTCATTTTATTCTGCTGGAACAGGTGGGCAAGTTTTTGCACTGCCAATAACAGGTGAGGTAATTAGTACGCCTAATGATTTCACATTTAGTAGTTTAGCTTCAAGAGACGTTTCTATTGCTCCAAGCTTTATAACAACAAGTTTAAATGCTGGAACAAACGTTACACTTCAGGCAAATAATGATATTACAGTAAGTAATGCAATAACAGCGGCTGCAGGCGGTAGTGGTGGCGATTTAACCTTACAAGCTGGTCGCAGTATATTAATTAATGCGAATATTACAACAGATAACGGTGATTTTAATGCATATGCTAACTCTACTGTTGCAGATGGGGTTGTAAACGCGCAAAGAGATGCAGGTAATGCAGTAATTACAATGGCTGGCGGTACAACAGTTGATACAGGTACAGGGTCAGCTAACTTTACTATTAAAAACGGTAGTGGACTTACCAATAATACAAGTGGTGATATTACATTAGAAACAGTAAATGCTGATCATGTAAACGTGATTAATAATGGTACAAGTAATGGCAATATTGTTCTTAATAATGCAATCGGATTAAGCGGAACTACTATGAGTAACTTTGCAACAAAAGGTAGCTTTATCAATAATCATGGCGCTGGCGTTTTAGATAGTAGTGATAACTGGCTTATATACATTCCTAATACATCAAATATAACTGCAAATGGTCTAACTTATGGATCAGAAGTATATGGATGTAACTATTTCACAGGTTGTACTTCATCATTAACAACTGGAAATGCTCTTATTTATGCAATACCTTCATTTGACAAACGCTCATTCTTTTATACAGAGCAGTCATCTGACAAATCTGATAGTTCAGGCGATGGTAATAAATCTAGTAAATATAGTTTAATTAAACTTATAGACAGTAGTGCCGTTTCAAATTACCGAGACTATTCAGTTCTAAAATATTTGATATTTATTGTAGATAGTATCGCTAATGAATATAATATAGTGCCGCCTGCATCCAGAGGTGAAGAGGTATGAAATACTTAAATTTAATAGGAATATTAAGTTTATACGCTACACAAGTTAATGCTAACCCTGATGGTGGTGTGGTAACAAGTGGTAGTGCGACAATAACGTCTTCTGGGAATACATTAGAAATCAATCAGATATCCCCAAAAGCTCTGATAGACTGGAATAATTTTAATATTAATAATGGTGAAGCTACAATTTTTAAGCAACCAGATATTAGCTCGATAACTATTAACCGTATACATTCGCTAGATAAAAGCATAATTAACGGACGCCTGGAGGCAAATGGTAACATAATGCTGCTGAATAATAACGGCATATTATTTGGTGAAAATGCTGATATAAATATTGGCGGTCTTATAGCATCAGGAAGTAGCGTAAAAGATGACGCTCTTCTACTAGATGAAATCAAAATAGAAGAATTTACAGCTCCAAGCGTTGATACTCAAACATTTAAGCTTTTTAGAACTAAGATGGTTAAAGAGCGCGATGCAGATGATAATGAAGTAGAAAAAGAAATTACAGAAGACTGGGATGAGACATTTGATATTCAGAAAGATATAGTTATTGAAAATAAAGGTAAAGTTACTGCCAGAGACGGTGGAAATGTTATATTTGCTGCCCCTAAAGTTAAAAATAGCGGTAGCATAACTGCAAAATTTGGGAAGGTTATTTTAGGAAGTAGTGAGAAAATCACTGTGGATCTCACCCAGGGCGGACTTGTCAAAATGGTAGTCGATCCTTCTATATTACAAAGAAGCATTGAAAATACAGGGACAATTAGTGCAGAAGGTGGGCTTGTTGAGCTTGCTATACCTGATTTATCAAATCGCATTCAATCGCAAGTTATTGAGAATACTGGAAATATAAATGCAGCTGGTGGTGAAGTTAAGATAAATGCAAGCGATAAAGGATTGTTTGTTAATAGTGGACAAATATCAGCAACAGGTGATGCAGGTGGAAAAGTATCTTTAAGCGCAAGGTCTATTGACAATGCTGGTAAGGTTGAGGCCAGAGGTAACCTAACAGAAGGCGGTAGCATAGAAATTAATGTTGAAAAAGGATTTGCGGGAACTAAAAATAGTACGATTACCGCAAGTGGTAACGATAAAGGAGGCGATGTATCAATAACTGGATCTGACTCAAGCAGTTTCTATAATTCTGGGAATATTAAAGCTAGGGGTAAGGGGCAGGATGCAGATGGTGGTAAGGTAGTAGTTGAGACTAATAATATAAGTATGCTATCTGGTAATGTCGATGTTTCAAGCTCAGGTAATGCAGGTGAAGTTAAATTAGGTGACAAAGAAAAAACTAAAGAAAATTTTATAGATCAAAATACTAAAATTAAAGCAGACTCCAAAGATAACGGTGAAGGTGGTAGCATAGTAGTTGATTCTAAAGAAAATACAAAAATGCTTGGAAGTGTTTCTGCTAAAGGTAAAACAAAGGGTGGATTTGTTGAAATATCTTCAAAAAACAATGCATATATTAATGGTGAAGTTAAAGTTAGCTCAGAAAATGGTAATAATGGTGAGTTGCTGATTGATCCTAAGAATATTGTAATATCTACAACTGGATATAATGCTAAAGGATTATTTTACCATGAGTTTGAGGACCCAAATCCTGCAGCGGGTAACGGCTTTGGTACTGTAGTGCAGCCTTTATCTACAGGAAATGTAATAATTACCAGCCCTAATGATGACGCAGGGGCAACTAATGCGGGTGCTGTTTATTTATTTAATGGTTCAGATCGTAGTTTAATAAGTACATTAAGAGCAGGTATTGCCAGTACAGCACTTGGCGGTACAAATGATATAATAACTTTAACAGGTAATGGTAATTTTGTAGTCAGAAAATCTAGCTGGAACGGAGCATTAGGGGCGGTCACCTGGGTAGATGGTAGCGTTGGATTAAACGGTACAATGTCTACTGCTAACTCTGTATATGGAACAACTGCAAACGATCAGGTGGGATTAAGTCTTACAAAACTTACGAACGGTAATTATGTTGTTAGAAGTTCTCAGTGGGATGATGGTGCAACCACAAACGTAGGAGCGGTTACCTGGGTAAATGGTTCCAATGGTCATATAGCTAATACAGGATTGATTTCAGGTGCTGTTTCCACCTCAAACTCATTATATGGTAGTACCGCTAGTGATAATATAGGTTCAGGACTAACAGCTCTCAATAATGGTAATTACGTAGTAAATGCAAGATTTTGGAATAATGGCGGGATAGCTAGTGCGGGTTCTGCCACATGGGTTGATGGTAGTAATGGTAATATAGCAGGAACAACAAGCCCAGCAGGGGCAGTATCAACTGCAAATTCATTATATGGTGCGGTAACTACTAATGAAATAGGTTTTACGGTTACTGCATTATCTCATGCTGATGGTCATTATATAGTTAGAAGTCAGAACTGGGAAGATTCAGCAGTGGATGACAATAGGGGAGCCGTAACATGGGTTGATGGTAGAAATGGTCATATAGCTGGAAGTAGTAGTCCTGGTGGAGCTGTTACAATGGCAAATTCCTTATATGGCGATGCTGATAGTTTATTTCTTGGCTCAAGTGTTACTACTCTGACAAACGGTAATTACGTTGTGCATACATCTAACTGGAATGGTAACCGTGGTGCCGCTGTTTGGGTAGATGGTAATAATGGTAATATAGCAGATACAGGATCTCCTGGAGGCGTTATTTCAGCTGCAAACTCACTAAGTGGTGGTTCGGTAGGTGACAGAGTTGGATCAGGTGTACAAGCACTAACAAATGGACATTATGTTGTTAGAAGTTCAGGATGGAACTCAAGTGCAGGCGCAGTAACATGGGTTGATGGTACAAATGGTCATATTGCAGGTAGTACAGCCGTCAGTGGAAATGTTTCGGCGGCAAATTCAATATACAACTCAGGTTCAGGAAGTTTGAATCAGTCTGTTATTCCCCTAACCAATGGTAATTATGTTGTTAGAATGAGTGGGTGGAGTGGTTTTGTAGGATCTGGCGGTTCTGCTACATGGGTAGATGGTAATAATGGGAATATAGCTGGTACATCAAGCCCAGGCGGAGATATTTCAACAACGAATTCATTATATGGTTCTCAGGCAGTTGATTCAGTAGCGGGTACGGGAATACAGGCTTTATCTAATGGTAATTACGTTGTAATTAGTAGCAACTGGGGTAATGGCGGTACGTCCAATGTTGGGGCTGTGACATGGGTAGATGGGACAAATGGACATATAGCTGGTACGTCAAGCCCTGGAGGGGCAGTATCAACCTCAAACTCATTATATGGAGGAGCTGCAAGTGATGCTATAGGAGCATCTGGTGTTGTTCCGCTTAATAATGGTAATTATTTTGTGCTTACCCCTATGTGGAATAATGGTGCAACAACTGGCGCGGGTGCTGTCACATGGGTAAATGGAAGTAACGGATATATTGCAGGTAGCAGTAGTCCAGGGGGCGCGCTTTCAACATCGAATTCATTATACGGATCATCAGCAAATGACCAAATTGGTCTTAAGTTTGGTACAGGAACAACATATCTTGCGCTTTCAACAGGTAATTATTTAGTTCTAAGCCCAGACTGGGATAATGGTGCTACAGCTGCGGCAGGTGCAGTTACATGGGTAAATGGAAGTGACGGCAATATAGTAGGTACTTCATCAGCTGGTGGGGCAGTTACTATTTATAACAGTTTAGTAACAAATACGGCATCTTCAGGTTTGCTGTCTGCTATCGAAGATACTGTAAACAATACCTACGTGGTTGGTTTTCCAAGCGATAGTGGTCGTGGTAGAGTTTACGTTCTTCCAGTTTCTGGTGAGCTGCTAAATGACGGTAATGATGTAACTTTTGCTTATGTATCAAGCCAGGATAGAACCTTACATCCTGATTTTATTACTGATTCGTTAGATGCTGGTACAAATATAACACTTCAGGCTAATAATGATATTACAATAGATGATCCTATCATCACCTCGGCGGCAGGTAGTGGAGGTGATCTAACCTTACAAGCTGGTCGTAGTATTTTAATTAACGCAAATATTACTACAGATAATGGTGATTTTAATGCATATGCAAACTCTACTGTTGCAGATGGGGTTATAAATGCTCAAAGAGATGCAGGTAATGCTGTAATTACCATGGCTGGCGGTACAACAGTTGATACAGGCACAGGATCGGCTAACTTTACCATAAAAGAGGGTAGCGGTCTTACTAATAATACAAGTGGTGACATTACATTAAGAACTGTAAATGCAAATCATGTAAATGTTATAAATAATGGACCAAGTGATGGTGACATAGTACTTAACAATGCCATAAACCTTACAGGTACAACAATGAGTAATTTTGCAACAAAAGGTAGTTTTATAAATAATCATGGGGCAGGCGTATTAGATAGTAGTGACGACTGGCTTATATACCTGTCAAATCCAACAAGCATTACATTAAATGGACTGGCATATGGATCGGAAGTATATAGTTGTAACTATTTTACAGGATGTACATCATCACTTACTTCTGGAAATGCCCTTGTATATGCCTCTGCTGACCCGAATGCTACTCCACCCGCACCTACATTTGATAGGCGCAGTTATTTTTATACTATTTCTGGTACAAAATCATCATCAGAGGAAACAGTTTCATCTAAGTCTAATGGTAATAAATTAGATATGGTAAAATTTATTAATTCTTCTGATCTAAGTAATATTAAAAATTTCTCTGTTTTAAATTACTTAATATTCATCGTAGATAGCGTGGCAAAGTATTATAACATGGATCCTCAAAATAGTTTGCAAATAAACATTAATAAAGATGCTGATAAATTAACGGGGGGTAAAAAAATATGATCATGATTCAAATTTTATGTAGCTTATTCCTGGTTATAAACCTTTCATTTGCCGAAAAAGAGGAAGTTTCTAAGAAAATTGAATCAGATAAAAAAGAGATTTTAGAAGAAGAAAATGACAAAACTATAGATAATAGTATGCTAAATGAAAACCATGGTTAAGCCACTAAAATCTTATTCAGTTATTCCCCTGACAGACAATAACTGAATATTATAATTTCCTTAACTATATTTACATCATTAAACAAGAACGTGTACTTAAGTTATCCATGTTTTTTATATATGGCTCTATTTCTGTTTTATAATCTGCACGCTGTTTAACAATATCTAAAATTACGGGATATTCTTTTATAGTGTATTCCAAATGATTATAAGCTTTATTCTTAACCATGAGTCCTATTAAATCTAAGTTTGTATCAATAAATTGTCCTGTAAGGTCACAGCCAGCTGCTTTAGCACTTTCAATAAACCACTGATAATTATCAAACTTATCATTTTTAATTGTATTTGATAAAACAAATGGTGCAGAATTTTTGAAAACAGTTTTGCTATCTATACCAATATGTTTTGCTAATTTTAACATCTCTAAAGCATATTCTTTACCAAGGAATGTTGCTGGTATTGCAAAAGACTGGTATGTTTCCTGATTTATTGTAAACATAGTTTTTGTATCTAAACCTAATCTTTCAGCCTCACTAAACATGTGTATCAGATTTGCATACACAATATTGTGATTATCAATTAGAAGGTTTTCGGTAAATCCTGCAAAATTATTTGCCGAAATTACATATCTTTTTATTTCATCTGTTTGACTATCATAAAATTCTTTGGCTTTTCCATAGTCTTTAGTACGAATCAGCGAAATATAGTAACTTTGTGCGGTATTTAACATTTTGGGTAAAATTTCAGTTTCATATTCTTTCCATGTTTTTACTTCTTCTAATATTTCAGGATATTCCTGGAATAAATATAATAATGCCCCTATTTGGTTATAAGCGAGTAAATACCAGATATTTTCCCCACTATTATATTTTGCATATTCAAGCAAATTTGCACCGCTTGCTTTTGCATTTTTTACAAATCTTTTGAAGTTTTCCAAATTTTTATATGCGCAGGCTATGGATAAAGCTTCGTAAGATGCATTTTCATACATTTCTTTGATATCAATTTGTAGTTCTGCCGCTAATTTTATAATAGCATCAAACTCTTTTTGGTTTCCATACCCTGAAATAAAGCCAAATAAATCATAAAAATATAAACTGTTTTCTTTATCATAATGCATTTTGAACATATGTGTAGCGTCCAGGTTTAAAAGCTGAGCCTGTTTAAACATCCACAAAACGGTTGATAAGTCAAAGCTATGGTCAAGTAAAGCGGAAAATGCAGAATAATCATTGCCAGATATAATAAATTTGCGTACTTCAAAAGGCTGTTTTTTAAAGTAGTTTATAGCAGTTAAATAATTTTTATTAAGTATGAGTTTTATAAAATCATTTTGTGCTTTTTCTTTAGGACTTTTATTATCATCAGAGAGGCTTAAATTTTCTATACTTCTCAATAAAATTGGTAGTTTCTTATGTTTTGTATCATCCATTGATAAACAAGTGTGTAGTAAAGACAGATTTACATCATTTTTAGAAAATGCTTTTAAAATACCAGAGATTTCAGGCGTAGGTATCACATGATAGTAGTTTAGGAAAGTTTCAATATTAGATTCAACAAAGAAAGTCAGACGTTTTTCAGGTGAAAGTCCTAAAATATAATTTCTGTCAGTTTGAGTTTTGGACATATATAACCTCTTATAAAAAAGAAGGGCGGGAAAATCCCGCCCTATTTACTCGTTTACATTACTAAGCAACGTGAGGAGTCTTTATTTTGTTCTAGAGACTCCGTTAAACCTCTAAAAGATTTAGTTAAATCATCTGCTTCTGCAACAGGAACTTCTATTGGTTTTGGTATATTTAAAAATGGTTCAATATCAGTTTTATAGTTAGGAAGTTTACTAACTTCTTCTTTAATTTCAGGAAATTTATCAAATATAAGATTTAAGCAACTATAGTGTTTATTTCTTATGTAATTTTGAAGTAATGAACCATTATCAGTCTTTAGTAAAGCAGTTTTAAGGTCTGCTTTATTTTTTTCGGCATTTACAATGAACCATTCAAATTTGTCGCAATAATCTTGAGATGATGATAACTTTGTAAGGCACACAAATGAGATTTTGGTGAACACATCAGTTAAGTCTAAAAGTGGTTTTTTATTTTGATCTTGTTTTTTAGATGAATTAGAATTTTGATTTAGTTTATCTACAAGTTCAAAATATTTAGTAATGTCTTGCATATCCGAATTGCTGATTACATGGCTTAAAAAGGTATAATCCTTGAATTTTAATATTTCAGCCTTCTTATTTGGATTGCGAGTTCTTGCCAAAAATGCCCACTCTACTGCTTCAAAATTCCCCATTGATGTTATACATTCAAGAGCATAATAGTATATGATTTTTCATTTCATCGCTCAGTAAATCATACATTTTACGAGCATCTGCATATCGGGCATGTTGTATATGATGAATATATTTTGTTAGTATCTCTGAGGAATCAATATTATCGGTCTTTTTAAAAATGATAGTGTTTAATATTGATTCAAATGGTGATTCAATTGATTGAGCTGTATAAATATAATTTACAGGGTTTATAAATGAAAGAATAACTTTCCAAAATGGCTTCTGCGTCACTGCAGCTGTGATTTTATTGAAATCAAGATTATATACTTTGGCTTCATGCATTATGAAGAACAATTTTGTGGAATGTAAGCTCGTATTCAAAGTACGAAATATACTATAGTTGTCTTTTTGAAGAAATTGTTTTTTGTCTTCATCGTTTAAACTAATGTACATTTTAAAAGCTGGTTCAAATTCACCTGCTTTTATTTTTTCATTTAGCTGTTCTACTGGAGAATTTACTTGATCTTGGGAGGTATTGGTTGCTTGAGCTTTCATAAATAAGATCCTTTACTAGAGTTAATATTAGCTATACCCTGCATATTGGATCTTATTGAATTAAAAAGATTTTTCAACTATTAATTAGTTTAAATTGCACTAAACAATATACTCAAAGCTAATATTAGATAAACCATTGATATCTGTAGAAATCTCAGCTGTTGTACCATATTGAAAAGGGAAGTTCCATTCGCTATGACCGAAGTTATCGCACTTATATACAGGAAAATCAACGCTATGAGCGAAACGATCAAGTGCAAAGCTAACATATGGGTCATCACTACTAAAATTCCCAAATACTACTGCTTCAATATCCTCAAGTAAGTGTGCTTGTTTTAAATGGTTAAGCATTCTATCAACTTTATAGCCAGGCTCACCAACATCTTCTAATAGTAAGATTTTACCATAAGTCTGAATCTGCCACTCAGTGCCAATGCTTGTGGTAATAACGCACATGTTACCACCAGTAATTTCAGCCTGAATGCTATCTGAATGTTTTGCAACATCGTTAAGTGGCTGAATTTTATAAGAATATTCGTTTTTATCACTGAAAAGAATATCCTCAAGCAGTTTAAAATCTTCATGATCTTTAACTGTTGTATATTGATTTAATACATGTCCATGCATTGTTTTAAGACCATGTTCTTGTGAGAGCATTAAGTGAAGTGCAGTTATATCACTGAAACCTATAACAATTTTATTATTTGGTATTGTAACATCTTTTAAATAATCATAAAGCCTTGCTGTGCCATATCCGCCTCTGAAGCACCAAATAATATCAGTATCGGGGTCAGTTAAAGCATCAATTAAATCTTCTGCTCTGTATTCGTCAGAATTGGCATGATAAGGTACATCGTCAGAGTAAATGTCTGATTTATATGAAACGTTATAACCATTGTTCTTTAAAAATCCAATGGTTTCATGAAGTTTTTCAGGAGTTGTCTTTCCAGCAGGCGCGATAATTCTGATGTTTTTTGACATTCTAATACCTATCAAATATTTAACCAAAAGCTACCATACATAGAAGTTGTTGTCAATGTAAAAACTATAAATTATTTTTCTTATATTATCAGTATGTTAATTTTTATTTAGTAAAAATTCGTTGTCATGTAAATTTAAAAAATGGTAAAATAATTGCATAATCTTTTAACTAAAGATTTATATTAACGCAATATGGGAGTTATGTGTTATGAAAAAATCACTATTATTATTACCATTAGTAATGTTATCTAACTGTATGTATATCGATAGAGTACACCACAAGCCAACAGCTGATAGCGAATTTAACAGACAACTTAGCAAAAACTATACAAGAATGGCTGACAGTGAAGCTGCAGGTTATGACTGGAAAGATGCTAATTTGTTTGCTAAAAAAGCTATATGGGCTTCTAAGAATAAAGAAGTGTTACCTGAAGATCCAACAAAATGGAGCATTAAAGGTGACTTAATGAGTGAATTCGTTGAGTATCACGATATTGTAATGACACTCAATACACCAAAAAACAAGAAAAAACATCCTAAGCAATTAGCTAATTTAATAAGCTCATTTGATGCTATGGTTGAAGAACATTCAGAAAATGATAGTTTAGACCAGATTCTTATGAAAAGAGATGCGTTTGTTAAAAACGTTAAGTTCTTCTTAGGTCATGCTGCTTTCTTACCACATGAAAGCGTAATTCATAGTGAAGTATTATTCTTCCACAATGATTCAAGCAAAGTTGGTAGAGTAGGTAAAGCTGTAATTGGCAGAGCAATTCATAAAGCTATGAATGATGGCGGATTCTCTAAGGTTATAATTTCGGCGCATGCTGACAAACCAGGTTCTGAAATGACAAATAACATGATGTCTCTTGAAAGAGCAGCAGCAGTTAAAACTGTGTTAATGCACATGGGCGTTTCAGAAAAAATGATTGAAGTAGTTAACTATGGTGAAGAAAAACCTGTAGTTCATACTAAAAAGCCTGTTATGAAAAACAGAAGAGTTGAAATTGACTTTGTAAGATAATTGAATCTCTTTGATTTTCAAATAGATAAGACCCCTGATATAACTTCTGGGGTCTTATTTTTACTCACTCTATTGCTAATATCGTCAAAATATGTTAATATGCAGCCAAATTTTAAATTTGGTTTAAACCATGACTAGCTCAAGACAACTAAAAGCATCTGAAAACATTAGAAAAATACTAGCTGACGTATTTGTGTCGGGTACTTTTATATCTCCTGAGTTATTTGAAGTTTCTGTATCTATTACTGATGTTAAGGTAAGTCCTGATCTTCAAAACGCAAGTGTTTATGTTTATCCTCTAACTCAGGCTATTTCAGCTGAAGAGCTTGTAAACAGGCTTACAGCATCTTCTCAAAAGATAAAGCGTCTTCTTGCTCAAAAGCTTTATGCTAAAAGAGTGCCTAATTTAATTTTTAAGTATGAGAAAGTTACTCAGAATGCCGATAAAATTTTAGATCTTATTGCAAGCTTGTCTGCGGAGAATAAGTAGTTTTATTTCCTAATAAGAATTCTCTATAATTTTCTTTATCTTTTTGAACCAATTTAACATTAATTAGGTCTTGATACGAAAGGTGTCTGCCAATTTCAGCTACTAAATCCTTGGGTAAAACATTATGTATATTGATAATATAATGAAGCCTAAACGTTATAAATCTAGTGATGTTAATATTGTTTAGTTTAAACTCTAGGGCATTTTTAACCTGTTTTAAGCTAAAATTATCAAATAATTCAGAAGGTAATATACGAAATTCATGGAATAACTTTAAGTTTGCTGGTTTTTGACTTAGAAGTTTGATATAGCGTTTTTTATAATAAATCTCATTTGAAAATAATTTACTCCATTCTGCTAAAGGTAGTAATTTTGGATTTTTAAAAAACTCCCTCATTAAATCATTAAATAAATTTGAGTATTTAACGGTAATATAAAGGGCTTTTTTAAATTCTACATGAAGATTATTTATTTTTTGTGTGGCAATAAAAAAATCGCCAGAAATTTCCAGATGTAATTGTTTACAGTACCTAGCCAAATCCCAAACATTTCTATGTACAATTTTATGTACTGCTTTATCGAAATTACGAAGTAGTTTATCATCAAGTTTATTTATTTCGGGTTCTAAATTTTCTCTTATGTGCTGAATAAGGTTATTTAATATTATTAAACCTTTTATAGTAAGTATTATGGTGCTAATTAATCTTGCATTATCAAGTCTTAATCCAAAAGATTTTGCTACAGACTCTGCTATGATTAAAAAGTAGGTTGATTCTAAAAAAGTAAAAAAGCCATAAGTAGTTCCCGATGTAAAAAGTAATGCTAATAAAAAATATATCATACACCTTTGCTATTGATATCTATAAATGATTTGCTAAATCTTTCTCTGTATACTGATTCATCAGCGTTATGTTTAACTTTTTTAGAAGTTTGAATAAGATTTGGTATATTCGAAAAAGGAATATTTTCATTAATTTGAAAAATTATTTCATTCGGCAAGTTACTAAAATGCTTGCTTAGCCTCAAAGTTGTAAGTAAGCAGCTAAGTTTATATGTGGTTTTGTCCATAATAAACTCAGCCTGCCATGAAGGGTTTTTAATAAGCTCGTTTAGCTGATGGATAGAAAGCTTTTTAAATAGCCTTAAAGGAGAAATGTTATATTTTGCCATGTGAAGAAAAAAATCTAAGTTTCTGAAAAATAAATTAGTGTATCCTTGCTTTAAATATTTAACTGAAAAAATCTTCATAAAAGCTTTTGCAGAAAAGGGTATGGTATTTATATCAATTGTATTTAATTTGCTTAAAATATTCAGGTAATTCTTTTGTAGCTCGGCAGGCTGTTTATAAGATAATATTGTAAAAGCATTCACAAGGCTTAAATCTGACAGAGTTTTGTTGCTGAAACATTTTTGTAAAACAGGAAATTTACTTAAGAAATGTACTTTAAATTCAAGGTTTTGGCTGTATAAATTAGATGTCAACGGATGTCGGTATAAAGAAAATTTGACTTTAGCTGCCTTTTCAAATGCTTTGCCTTTAGTAACAAGTTTTTTGAAGTTTTCATGGAGATTGATACTGGGTACGATAATTGCCAGATTAATAATAACTCCAAGTATTACCTTAATTAATAATAGAATAATGATTATCATTGATGTCCTTGAGAGCCAAAATAAATTATAGTTTCCTGCTTATCTTCCTCATTCCTAAATGACTTTATTGCATTTAAACCTTTTTTGCAAATGAGTGGTGATCTATCGATAATAGTTTTAAGTTCTATAAACGAAGAAATATGCTGTAAAGTTTCTATAGGAAGTTCAGGTGTGCCTGCATTAGTTAGTAATTTATCTAGGATATGAGCTTTCCAAGCCTTGACACCATAAATATAAATATCATTAATTTCCTGATCATTAAGCTGTTTAAACATGCTTTTTATAGTTATTCCATTATCTATAAGACTTTTGCAGGTTTTCATGAAGCTGGATAAATTGGTTGTATCTTTAAAACGAGGATTTTTAATAACAAATTCCCAATCGCTTATTGGTAAGCCCGTTTCTAAAATAAATAACTCAATTAAAGCTATTCTGGGGACTAAGTCCATAATCTTACTTGGGTTTTGTTTATAAAGTTTTATCAGATCACTATTGCTTATATTAAAAATTTTTTGAAACTTTATAAGACATGGTAGCTTATTTAAAACCAAGAACTGAAAATCGTTGTTAACGTAAAATATGCCAATAATTCTAGGATTAGATATCAGAAAAGCGCGATATTTTGTGTTGAACATAGATGTCTTGAACAAATAATAAAATTTCAAAATACCACTGTAAATGTTTTCTAATATTCGCATAATAACAACTTATAAAGGTTATATAAATATATAGTAACAGCTAGAAATATATTTATACAAGAAAATTATTTTAATAGTTTTTATTATAAATAAGTTTTAAACAATGAATATTATGTTGCTCTGTTAATAAATTTGTATGTAGACTAAAAATATAATAGTTCTCTTTAGTATAAATTTTAATAGAGGCGAGTCTATGAAATCTGAACGTTCTGATTCTTCATCGAAAAATTATTTGATATCTAGAAATTCTGCTGAAAAAGATAAAACTATTTTTTATCAGCAATATAAAAAAAGGACTCGTTTTATATTGCAGCCATGGGAGGAGCTTTATTATCTATTAAGAGATGATGAAAACGCAGAGGCAACTCAAACAGCGCCAAGTGATATAATTTTTACCACTGATGATATCGATAAAATAGTTCTAAATTATAAAGATTTATTACTGCAACGAAGATTTGATCAAACATTTTTACAATGGCTTGTATCTACGCACCAATTTGATGCAGCATCAAGGCTTGTTGAATTATGCAGTGACAAAAATATTTTTCATGATGCGAAAGATAAAAAATCAATTTTTTACGAAGCAGCAGAAGAATATTATCTTTTAAGACCTTCAGAAAAGCAAAGAGAATGTGTTAGCTTCATCAAAAAGCTATTAAGCTGGGAAAAGCTGCCGATAATAACTAAAGATGAAGCAGATTTAAGTGTAATTGATTATATAATATTCAGTAGTAACTTTAAACATGTGTTCGACCTATTTGAAGAGCTTTTAAAGTGGGAAGAGATGAGTGATTATAATAAATTAATTATAATCATGAGAGCATTTAATATAGAGAAAACTAAAAAATCCCCGTTTACGGCAGATTACTTAATCGGTGCATTAGTGAAATATGTTAAATGCTCTAACATATGTAATGCAAATGTGCCGAGTAATTTTTCTCCGCATATCTTCATTAATCTACAATCTATACCACATATAAAAGCATTTATGGATAGGTTTACTTTAAAAGAAGAGGGGCTTACCAATTTGGATTATACCAGAAATAACGCCATGGAATGGTTCTGGTTTGTTGTAAATCAAAGTGGTAAAAAATGTATAGAAAAAATGAAAACCGTATTGCAGGATGAACATGAGTATCTAGCAATTATAGGAATGCTAGAGCAATATAGTATACATTTGCAGGTAATGTCGGGTAATAAGAATTTTTCGGTAGATGAAGCACTGAAATATGTAAATCTTGGTGCTAATTTACATTTTGTAGATTTTGGAGAAAATCCAACGTTTATAAATAATTTATTTGATTATAAAACTTGTGATGAAATTAAAAAGTTTGAGTCTTTTGCCGTTGCATGGAATTCATTTGATAAAAATAAAGGTGAGTATCCAGTTCATAAGGCATTCTACAATAAAGACATTAATTTATTTGACTTTCTTCTATCCAAAGGAGCTGATTTAAATGTCACTACTGAAGAAGGCGAAAATTTGGTACATATTGCGATAGATAGCGACTTTATGGAAGGTTTAATTCGCCTTAAAGAAATTGGTGCATTATCCATGAATCCTGATCGTTATTATGATGCGCCACTGCATCTGGCATGTGAGAATGGCGATATAAAATTTGTTAAGTTTTTACTTGAAAATGGTGCAGATGTTAATGCTCAAAACAGCATAGGAAATACTCCCCTTATGTCATGTGTGGGATCAAAAAATTTCTCAGAAGAAATATTCTCACTCTTAATGCTGCAGAATAATATTGATATATTTAAATCAAATAACGGAGATGAGAATATTATTCATAAGCTTGTGCATCATAAAAAGACAGATATGATTAAATATTTTAAAGACACTACGGCTTTAAAGAAAGTCATATATAATATGAACAGACAAAATCAAACTCCGTTTCATTTGGCAATTTATCTGGGAGATATGCAAAGTTTTGAAAGTTTAATTAACTATACAATACATTTTTTAAATTTTAAAAAAATTGAGCAGCATAGATATTTGTTAGATGTTGCTTATAACCGTGGGTATTCTCAAATATTAATGGGTCTTGTAAATATGGGTTTTAGATCTGAAAACGGAAGAAACGCCTTGCAGTTATGCTCTGTAGGAACGCAAAATAAGTTATTTGATTTTACGTTATTTAGCTGGGTATTTAATAAGCATAATATAAATGAAACTGATAAAAATGGTTATTCGGTATTATTCTATAGCTTGCAGCATATTCTAAATACTCGAGAGAAATTTACTAAGTTTCATAATGAGGCTAATAGCAGGTTTATCAGGCTTTTAAAGGCAGGTGCAAACCCAAACACCATTTCTAATGATGGCAGCACAATTTTTCATTATATTGCTATAAACTTTCCTGATAATGTTGCTTGTTACTTGGTTAAAATGATTATTTTGCATTCAAATAAAAATCTTTTTGAAATTTATAGTGAAGATACAAATAATAAAAATTGTCTGGATTATGCTGCCATGACAGGTAAACACGAGTTATTTGAAATATTAAAGCATATTAATGATCTGGCTTTTATTATAAATTATAAATCTTCAGTAGAACTGGAAAGTTTTTTGAGCAATATTCCAGAAAATGAAAGAGGTTTTGTAGTAAATAAAAAGTCAGGTGTGTTAGAGTTTTCACCGCTTATTTCTTTAATTCAGCATAGTTGTAAATATTATGCTGAGAACTATCAAATTAAGGATTGTACTAAGGAAAGGGACGAGTTGTTTAAGAAAATTGATATATTGATAAAATATGGAGCTAATATAAATCAGCAAGATGTTGATGGAAATACAGCTCTTACTTATGCTGCCTTATATTCCGATGAATTAGTTATAAGGGAGTTATTGCAGTATCAGGCTGATGTTACAATACCAAATACAGCAGGGCGTATACCATTGCATCTGATTGGATATTATCGAAAAGATTTAGAGCAGCAGTTTGATAGAAATATAGTATTAATACTAAAAGGTGCAGAGAGGTTAAGCTTTAGGGAAGATATAAATGACAATAAAAAGAGCAGCTTTCAGTATTTTGTACCATAATTATAACTGCTAATAATAAAATGAGGCTTGAAAAATCGTTATTTATACTATAAAAAGACGAGTATCTAGTATAAAAAAAGGAGCAAGCCTCATGAAAATTTCCCAAAAGGTTAGAAAAATATTAAGTTATTACGAAAGTGATAACCCTGGAACTAAAGCAAACTTATGCCGTATTCTTATGACAGGTAAGCTTGCAGGTACTGGCAAAATGGTAATTTTACCAGTAGATCAGGGCTTTGAGCATGGACCTGCGCGTAGTTTCGCAGCAAATCCAGATGCTTATGATCCACACTACCACTTCAAACTTGCAATTGATGCTGGTCTTAACGCTTATGCAGCGCCACTTGGCATGATTGAAGCTGGGGCAGACACTTTTGCTGGTCAAATTCCTACAATTTTAAAGGTGAATAGTTCAAATACACTTCTTAGAAAAGATATGGTTCCTGATCAGGCAATTACTGGTACTCCAAGAGACGCAGTAAGACTTGGCTGTTCTGCTATCGGTTTTACAATTTATCCAGGGTCTGATGCATCGTTAGATATGATTTCAACAATCAGAGAAATGGCTGAAGAAGCAAAATCATATGGTCTTGCGGTTGTAATCTGGTCATACCCAAGGGGTGGTGAGCTTTCAAAAGAAGCAGAAACAGCGGTAGACGTATGTGCATATGCAGCTCATATTGCGGCACTTTGCGGCGCGCACATTATTAAGGTAAAACCACCGATGGGAGTTGTATCTCAAAGTGAGGCTAAAAAGGTATACGAGAAAGAAGGTATTAAAGTTGATACCATGAAAGACAGAATCGCTCACGTTGTTCAGTCGTGCTTTAACGGCAGAAGACTTGTAGTATTCTCTGGTGGTGCTAGCAGATCACTGGACGACGTTTATGAAGAAACAAGAGCTATCCGTGATGGTGGTGGTAATGGTTCTATTATTGGTCGTAACAGCTTCCAAAGACCACGCGAAGAGGCTTTACAGCTACTTGGTGATATCATTCGTATTTATCAGGGCAGGGAGTAAGCTTTGGAAATCTGCCTAATGCTAGAAAACAACAATCAGGATGGGGCTTTCCATCCTGATGTATCGCTGATTATATCCAGGGATGATATTGACCTTCCAACTGAAGCAGTAATTATTGGTTACGATAACTACGATATGCCAATGGGCGTATTTATCACAAAATATAACGAGAAAGATATTGAAAAGACTATAAAATCCCTCCGTAATAATCATGGGGATGAGTTTATTATTGGCGTTCACACACATAATTCCTATGATAATGCTATGATCATAGGTGAGGCAGGTGCTGATTTTGTTGCTTTTGACTACGATGGCAGCGAAGAGTCGTTAGAACTCATTGAGACCTGGGACAGATATACAGTTGTACCGTTTACTGTTATGGGTGATGTCGATAGTCTTTTAAAACAAGGCTTTGAGTCTATTATGATAACCTCAGAAGATATGGATAAAATACCAGAGTAAAGATAGTTGTCTCTGGGTCATTGCGAAATGCATAAAATGCTATTCAGGTAATCCATCACAGTAATTCATTTTTCCTGGATTGCTTCGAGGTTAAAAACTCTCGCAATTGTATAGGTTCGGAGTATCGGTGACGGAATATTGGAGGAAAAGGGTTGACAATAAGTCTGAAAGGGCTGTTTAAGCGCCTTCTTTTTTCCTTTGTTATTTTAATTCAGCACCTTTAAACCTCCTGGATTATGT
>Ga0209960_1001501_pt1 | contig 30155 bp, 19 predicted proteins | sample ThiBiot_500_plan_2_FD_183947 | JGI IMG/M metagenome (GOLD analysis project Ga0209960, IMG submission 183947) | Wastewater bioreactor microbial communities from Cape Town, South Africa - Thiocy_expt_500_plan (SPAdes) | ecosystem: Engineered > Bioreactor > Thiocyanate-remediating >... | reverse complement strand
GATGAAGTGCATAAACCGAAATCGCCGCGTAAGGATAAGAATCTGTCCAAGTGTAATTCGCAGTCGTATCATTAATTGGCAAAATCTGAATCACAGAAAGCTTGGTTTCATTAGCCCAATCGCCTAATTTTTTGATATCAGGAAATTCTCCAACTCCGAAACCGTCTTCCGTTCTCAAAGAAAAAACAGGAACCGCAACACCTGCAGAATGCCAAAGCGTATGGTTATCTAATTTGAAATAATGGTCCGCTTTCACATAAAGAATATCCTTATTCGGGTTTCCGAAAACCCAACGATTTTCGCCTGGTTCAACATAAAAAACCTTACCCGTATTTTTATCTTTAATTGCGTATTTGTAAAGAATCGTTTGATGAGAATTGATTTCTACGCCGGTTTCCCAAACACCGTAATCAGTTTCATTCAGTTCAATTGCTTTTTCATAATCCCAATTTCCCAAAGCGTCTACATTTCCAATCAAAACCAATTTCCAATTCGGATGATAAAGCGGCGCTTCTATTCGGAAAAGATGTGTGTGTTTTTTGACAACCGGTTGTTTTGCAGGCTGAAAACCTTGTAAACGGTTGTGAAGGATTTTGTTGGTCAGATAATTTTCGGGGAAATTTTTAAGATTCCATTGGTCAAAAATTACAAATTCTTTGAAGCTATTAGGCAAATTAAGTCTATGAAAAGGAATCTCTTCGTCCAAAACTTCACCATCTTCGGTTACAACAAGATATTTGTAGAGAATTGATTTGGAAAAATAATCAATTTCAGAGGTCCAGTTGTTATTTTCGGAATAGTTCAGGCTGTAATCACGATGCTCATTTTTGTCGTCAAATAGGCGCAAAATGAGCCGCTGGCCAACTTTTGTTCCGAAGTTAACACTAAAGTATAGTTTCATTTATTAAGGTCTATTAATATTGACGCAATTTAATGATTTCTTGCAATGGTGTAAAATTTATTTTTTTTTCGAAATAACTTCCAGATAAGCCGCAATATGATTATCCAAGGAAACAGTAATTCCACCTATATTTTTGGCTTTCATATACATCAGGACTTTCTCATCTTTTAGAGAATACATCAGAAAATCATTGAATTTATCTGGTGAAATTCCGGCTTCTGCAAAATATTCTAAGTCTACATTATTCTGAATCCAAGCCAAACCTTCCTGCAAATCTTCATATTTATAAAGTCTTCTTAGACGTTTTGATTTGCCGCTAACAACATCATAGATTGCCTGAACATTAACCATTGGAGGAATTCTTATTAGTGGCTTTACAATATCATCAACCGCATCAGCTGGTTTTTCGCGAGGTTTTTCCGGACCTTTCGGTAATCCTATATCTTTTCTTAGTTTTTCTTCCTGGGATTCTGCAAGATTTTTATTGATGATTTTCACTTCCTCTATCTCTTGCGGGATTTTCTCCAATTTAACGACCTGAAAATTATTACTGGTAATCACTATTTTTCCTAATCTGTAACTTTCCTTAGCAAACCGAATTTCGTCTCCTATATTAGCATCGATTGAAAATTTCCCATAAGAATCACTATAAGTTTTTTGATTAGTAGTCATATTCACAATCAAAACTTTGGGAATGAGAACTTCGTCCTCTGACATTACGTTTCCTGAAATGTTCTGAGAAAAAGTAAAACCATATAAAATAAGAAAAAGAATCTGTAAAAATCGTTTCAAACGCTGATAGTTTTTTCAAAAATAAACTTCTTTGCTAAAATAAAAATACGGTTTAACTTTCGTTAACCGTATTTTTAAATATTTAAGATTAAAAAGTAAACTATTTAACAATGATTTTCTTAGAAACAATTGTTTTCCCATTTTCGGATTCCACATTAACCACATAAATACCAGAAACTAATTTGTCTAATTCAATTCTGTTCTCAGAATTGGAAATATTGGTAATGGTTTGATTGGAAACCAGATTTCCGGAAGCATTATAAACTTTCACATTAGCATTTCCTTTTTGGTTAGTCGCAATTCTTATATTCACAAAGCCTTCTGAAACATTTGTTGGGTAAATATCATTTTTACTAATATCAATAGCAGCTTTGTTCGATTTCAAAACATAAGGACTTCCGAGGTCATAAACTGGCATATTAAGATTGTTATTCATCTTTTCCGCCTGTAATGTTTCGAGATTTACACTATGAAAAGCGCCGCCTTTTGCACTGGCCAAAACAATTTTACCTTCAGCATTGACTGCAACGCCATTAATCGAAAAATTCTCAGGCAAAGATTTTATTTTCCCGATGAATTTCGCTTTCATATCATTCAAAGACACTTTGAAGACACTTCCAAAAGCTGAAAAAACATAGAAATTGTTATTATCATCAGCAATCATATCGCCTCCAAAGCCAGTTTGCATCTTGCTTAACTGATTTTCTCCATTTCCAGAATCATCTTTCACAACGCCTAAATCTGTAACCGCATATTTTCCATCTTTGCTAGAAATTTTCAGAAGCTGAGAACCTGAATTGGAAAGCGCATAGACGTTGCCATCATTCCCTGTTGCCATTCTGGAAAACTGCGAACCAATGTCGCAAGATGTCGGATTGGAAAGATTATTTTCCAGCAACGTGATGTCTTTTGTTTTGGAATCCAAAATATAAATATTGGAAGAAAACATCGGCATATAAACCAATTTCCCTCTTCCATCGACAGCTAAAGCTGCAATTTGACTGGATAAAGCATTGGCTGAAGATTTAACATCTTCAGAAATATCTTTGTTTAATTTGCTGGAATAAACTCTAGGCTGGTCTTTACCTGACAAAAGAATATTTTCAGTAATTCCTCTTCTGGAATCCAAAGCACGAAAATCCTGAAAAATAATATTTGCAGCATCTTTTCCAGTGAGTGCAAAAATATCCTGCTGAGCAAAAGAACTTGCGCCAATAAACAATAAAAGTAAAGTTGATAGAGATTTTTTCATAGTAAAAGTGTTTAATTAATTGACACTAAGTTAAGTATTTCTACAATATAACACTTACATCAACAAAAAAACCTTCCGTTTTTTACGAAAGGTTTAAATATTTATTGTTTTAATGAATTAATTCAGAACATAACTTGTTCCATCTCTTCCATCTTTCAGCTCAATCCCTTTTTCAAGAAGCTGGTCGCGGATTTGGTCAGATAACTCCCAGTTTTTTGCCTTTCTGGCTTGATTTCTTAAATCAATTAAAACCTGCAAAGTCTGGTCAAGCTTATCGTTATTAGATTCTTCAATTGTTTCCAATCCCAAAACATCAAAAACAATTGCGTTCAGGAATTGTTTCAAATCTTCATAATCTTCCGTAGAGATACTTTCTTTCCCCAACTTCGAAGCTGAAATAAACTTCACTGCCTCGAACAAATGGGAAATTAAAATCGGACTATTGAAATCGTCTGACAAAGCTTCCAAAACTTTTTCTTTCCAGTTTTTATAATCAAAAGAAGAAGCTTCCACACCTTCAACCTGAGTTTGAGTGTTAAGGATTTTCACAGCTTCCATCAATCGATTGAAACCTTTTTCACTCGCCAACATTGCATCATTAGAAATATCCAGAACACTTCTGTAATGCGCCTGTAAAAAGCAGAATCTCAACACACTTGGATGAAAAGCTTTCTCAAAGAAATCATTATTTCCGGTAATCAATTCCATTGGAAGAATATAATTCCCAGATTGCTTACTCATTCTTTGTCCGTTCATTGTGAGCATATTGGCGTGCATCCAGTATTTCACGGGTTCTACTCCATTGCAAGCTTTTCCCTGAGCGATTTCACATTCGTGGTGCGGGAATTTCAAATCCATTCCACCACCGTGAATATCGAATTGGTCTCCCAGATATTTGGTGCTCATTGCTGTACATTCCAGATGCCAGCCTGGGAATCCTTCACCCCAGGGCGAAGGCCATTTCATAATATGTTCTGGTGAAGCCTTTTTCCAAAGTGCAAAATCCTGAGGATTTTTTTTCTCGCCTTGTCCGTCAAGGTCTCTAGTATTAGCAAATAATTCTTCTATATTTCTCCTGGACAATTCTCCATAATTAAGACCTCTCGCATTGTATTCCAAAACATCAAAATAAACAGAGCCGTTGCTCTCGTAAGCAAAACCTTTTTCCACCAAAAGTTTCGTTAATTCTAATTGTTCGATGATGTGTCCGGTAGCAGTAGGCTCAATCGTCGGTGGAAGCAAGTTGAATTTCTTCAAAACTTCGTGAAAATCGACCGTATATTTTTGTACGATTTCCATCGGTTCCAGTTTTTCCAGCCTGGATTGCTTGATGAATCTGTCATTGTTGATATCGCCATCGTCCGTAAGGTGCCCTGCATCCGTGATATTTCTGACATATCTTACTTTATAACCTAAGAATTGAAGACTTCTGTAAATGAAATCGAAGGACAGAAATGTTCTTACATTTCCCAAATGTACATTGCTGTAAACCGTTGGTCCGCAGACGTACATCCCGATATTACCTTCTAATATGGATTTGAAAACTTCTTTTTCGCCTGTAAGCGAGTTGTATATTTTTAGTTGCATCTTTTTATAAATGATGAATGATATTTGATAAATGATTTAAAATATTGACACATAACAATAACAACAAATAATTGTTGCTATAAATATTTTGTTCGACTTTTTTTTAAATTTTATCATTATTAATTGCTTTTAAATGATGATTCATAAATCTATTTTGAGAACCTGATAATTATTTAATCTTTAGATTTTGAAGATGTATTTTCTTTGATTCAATTCTAGCACTATCAAAAAAAAGATTTCCGAATTTAGCTTCCAATTGATAATTCATCATTATTTGATAACATTTTTTACTTTCCTCAATTTTTTCTTCAGGAACAATTACATCTGATATTGGATATTTTGTTTTGTAAATAACATTTATATTTTCCTTTTTTAAAATTTCGGCAAATTCTTTATTTGAAGATTTATCATCGGTCAAATATTGATAGTCATAATAAATATATTTTCTTTTTTCAAAATCTGATTTTGCAATTTTTCGTGCCTCTTCACAATTTGGAATTTTCTGTTCTTTTTTACAAGAAAAAAATAAGACTAAATTCAAAACCAATAAAATATTGAGACTCCTTTGGAATGAAAAAAATCCCACAAAGTTTTTCATCTTCAAATTAACCTTTTCAAATTAAATTAATCAAATTTCGCATGACTTCCTACATAATGCAAGAACTCCTGTCTGGTAATTGGATTGGTTCTGAAAATTCCGCTCAATTCTGCTGTAATTGTAGAACTTGCTGTGTCTTTGATTCCTCTGCAATTCACACAAAGATGTTTTGCATCTATGATACAAGCAACATTATTGGTACCAAGAGCTTCTTTCAAAGCGTCTACAATCTGCATTGTCAAACGTTCCTGAACCTGCGGACGTTTTGCATAATAGTCCACAATTCTGTTAATTTTTGACAAACCGATGACTTCACCATTTGAAATGTAAGCCACGTGCGCTTTTCCGATAATCGGCAAGAAATGATGTTCGCAGAAAGAATAAACCGTGATATCTTTCTCAACCAGCATTTGACGGTACTTATACTGATTCTTAAAAGTGGAGACACCCGGTTTATTTTCCGGAAGAAGACCACCGAAAATTTCGTTTACGTACATCTTTGCAACACGCTTTGGAGAATCTTTTAAAGAATCATCAGTCATATCCAAACCCAGAGTTTGCATAATCTCCCCAAATAGCAGTTCGATTTTTTTTACTTTTTCATCAGGAGAAAGATCAAAAGCATCTTTTCTGAGAGGCGTATGATCCTTGCCTGTAAACAGATCATCATCATTATCAGGAAATTGTTCCATAATATCATTATAATATACGGCAAAAATAAACAAATTTGTGGACTATAATTAGAGTAAATTTAAAGTTGTGATTATAAAAAGGATAGATTTGCAACGAGTTTAAAAAAGTAAAAAAAAATTGAAATGATTTGAAATTTTATATATTTGCACCTAAATTAACATAATTAAAAATAAATACTATGTCAGACATTGCATCAAGAGTAAAAGCTATCATCGCTGATAAGCTTGACGTTGAAGAAACAGAAGTAACTCCAGAAGCTAGCTTCACTAATGATTTAGGAGCTGATTCTTTGGATACTGTAGAATTAATCATGGAGTTCGAAAAAGAATTCAATATTCAGATTCCTGATGATCAAGCAGAAAAAATTACAACTGTAGGTCACGCTATTGCTTACATCGAAGAAGTTGTAAATAAATAATATTATCTAGACAAAAAAATTTATGGAATTAAAAAGAGTAGTTGTAACCGGCTTCGGCGCTATTACACCGATCGGAAATAATGCTAAAGAATACTGGGAAAACCTTATAAAGGGCGAGAGCGGTGCTGCTCCTATTACTCTTTTTGATTCCACTAATTTCAAAACCAAGTTTGCCAGCGAGGTTAAAAACTACGATCCTCTTAATTATTTTGATAAAAAAGAGGCTAAAAAAATGGATAGAAATTCTCAGTTCGGTCAGATTGCCGCCAGAGAAGCCATTGCGCACAGCAGACTTATCGAAGATAATGTGAATAAAGATCGCGTAGGTGTAGTTTGGGGATCAGGAATTGGCGGACTGGAAACTTTCGAAACAGAAGTTTTAGGTTTTGCTGAGTCTAACGGTATTCCTAGATTCAATCCATTCTTTATTCCAAAGATGATTGCAGACATTACGCCAGGAAATATCTCGATAGAGTACGGTTTCCATGGGCCTAATTACACAACTGTTTCAGCCTGTGCATCATCTGCAAATGCCTTGATCGACGCTAAAATGCTGATCAACCTTGGAAAAGCAGACGTTATCGTTTGCGGAGGTTCTGAAGCTGCTGTTACAGCGAGCGGAATGGGAGGTTTCAATGCGATGCACGCACTTTCTACAAGAAACGACGATCCAAAAACAGCTTCTCGACCTTTCGATAAAGACAGAGATGGATTTGTTTTGGGTGAAGGAGCGGGTTGTATTATTCTGGAAGAATATGAACACGCCAAACAAAGAGGTGCAACAATCTATGCAGAATTAGCTGGTGGTGGTATGAGTGCAGATGCACATCATATGACAGCACCGCATCCTGAAGGTCTGGGCGCTTATCTGGTAATGAAGAATTGTTTAGAAGACGCTGGTGTAACTGCTGATGAAGTAGATCATATCAATATGCACGGTACATCTACTCCACTAGGAGACATCGCAGAATCTAATGCTATTGCAAAATTATTCGGAGAGCACGCTTACGATATTCAGATCAATTCTACAAAGTCAATGACAGGTCACCTTTTGGGTGCTGCCGGTGTTATTGAAGCCATTGCTGCTTTACATACCATTATCCACGGTATTGTTCCGCCAACCATCAATCATTTTACTGATGATGAAAATATTGATAGCAGACTGAACTTCACTTTCAACCATGCGGTTGAAAAAGATGTGAATATTGCTATGAGTAATACGTTTGGTTTTGGAGGTCACAATGCCTGTGTTCTTTTCAAAAAAATATAATATGATGTTTTTATGGAGTTGAAAAATTATTTTTTCAAATTACTTCCAAAAAACAGAACACAAAAACTTTCGGAAAAAGATATTCTTTTTCGCAAAAAAATTTCTGAAATCGTTGGATACAACATCCATAATTTGGAAATCTTTAAAGAGGCATTTTCTTTAAAATCCTCTTCAAAAAGTACGAATAAAAAAAATTACGAACGTCTAGAGTTTTTAGGGGATTCTGTTTTAGGAACCATTATTTCTTGTCATCTTTTTCAGACTTACCCGAATGAAAACGAAGGATTTCTCACGCAGATGAAATCCAAAATCGTAAACAGGAAAAACCTTAATAAGCTTGGAGAAGATCTGAAGTTAAGCTCTTTATTACAAGCGGATACAAGCCAGACGGTACTGAGCGAAAACATCTCCGGAAATCTTCTGGAAGCTTTGATTGGCGCTATCTACCTTGATATTGATTACGAGTTTTGTAAGAAAATTGTTTTGGACAGGATTCTCACACCTTCTACCATCAATAAGCTGGAAAATAAGATTATCAGCTACAAAGGTCTTTTGCTGGAATGGAGCCAAAAGAAAAAAATCCCGATCAAGTACGAGACTTGTGAGGAATTCCAACCGAATAAAGTAACGGTTTTCCGCTGCTACGTTTGGCTTCATAATGAGAGAATCTCCAATGCGGTAGAAGCATCTAAAAAGAAAGCCGAAGAAAAAGCCGCACAACGCGCTTTTTATGTATTGAGCAAAAAAGAAAATATTATTGAAAATCAAAAAACAATTTCTTAAGCTAGAAGAAGATCACACAGAGATCACCATAGGATTGATTCGTCTTATCAAAGCAATCCCGGAGCACGAATTGTTTTTTCTACTCAATAAAACCAATGATTTTAACTTCAAAAGAATTGAAGATATAGCCATCAAAGGGGAATTTTTTGACTATGCATTTTCGCGTTATCAGGCGTATGACAGATTTTCCAAAAACTGTTATCATTTTATTTCTAACAAATCTATTCTATCCACTGAAAAAAAAGTCCAAAATCAGCTTTTTTCAGATGAATCAAATATTAAATTTTTACTAAATCTACACCAAGATGTAGATTACATTTTAACAAATTCCGATATATTTGCGGATTTTTCGTTAATTTTGCTCCCGGAAAATTTTGTATTTAAAATTCAAGAATATTCTTTAAGTTCTGAAGAAGAACTTTATCAATTAATTCAATATTATGAATAAAAACCTAAAAAAAACAAAAATCATTGCAACACTAGGCCCTGCTACTTCCAGCAAGGAAACGATGATACAGATGATACAAGCTGGTGTTGATGTATTTAGAATTAATTTTTCTCACGCCGATTACGAATTGGTAAAGAGAAATGTTGATATAATCCGTGAAATCAATAAAGAATATGGCTACTCGGTCTCTATTTTAGGAGATTTGCAAGGTCCTAAATTAAGAGTTGGTGTAGTAAAAGAAGGCTCTTTCCTTAACCCGGGAGATGTCTTAACTTTTACTAACGAAAAAATGGAAGGAGATTCTACAAAAGTTTATATGACTTACGAGAAGTTTCCTCAGGATGTAAAAGTTGGAGAAAGAATCTTGATTGATGATGGAAAATTGGTTCTTGAGGTTATCGAAACGAATGAAGTAGATACTGTAAGAGCTAAAACAATCCAAGGTGGGCCTTTGAGTTCTAAAAAAGGAGTTAACCTTCCTAATACAAATGTTTCTCTTCCTGCTTTGACAGAAAAAGATATCGAGGATGCTAACTTTATGCTAGACAACGAGTTTGACTGGATCGCTCTTTCATTTGTTCGTCATGCACAGGATATCATCGATCTAAAAGATTTGATGGCTAAGCATCCAACTAACAAAACAAAAACGCCAATCATTGCTAAAATCGAGAAACCGGAAGGTGTAAAAAACATAGACCAAATCCTGATGGAGTGCGACTGTCTAATGGTTGCAAGAGGAGATCTTGGTGTTGAAGTTCCAATGGAGCAGGTTCCGGTTATTCAGAAAAATTTGGTTAATAAGGCTAGACTTTACGCAAAACCTGTCATTATCGCTACCCAGATGATGGAAACGATGATTACCAGCTTGACGCCAACAAGAGCAGAAGTTAACGACGTTGCTAACTCTGTATTGGACGGTGCTGATGCTGTGATGCTTTCCGGAGAGACTTCTGTTGGAAAATATCCAGTGGATGTTGTAAGAAATATGGCTAAGATTGTTAAGAATATCGAAAGAACGGCTTTATATTCTAAACTGAATCACGTTATCGAAGAAAAAATCAACTGTGTAGATGAGCGTTTTATCACTGATAAAATTTGCCGTTCCGCTGTTGACATCGCAAAATCGACTGGTGCAGAAGCGATCGTCACTCTTACCGCTTCAGGTTATACTGCCTTCCAGATTTCTGCGCACAGACCTTCTTCTCATATTATCGTTTTTAGCTCTAATAAGCGTGTGATTACAATGCTTAACCTCCTTTGGGGTGTTAGAGCATTTTATTACGACATGCAGAAATCGACTGATGAGACTGTAATCCAGGTTAATATGCTGACTCACAATTATGGTTTTGTAGAGCAAGGTGACTTTGTTGTTAATCTGAATGCAATGCCTGTCCACAATGGTGGAAAAACAAATACATTAAGATTATCTACAATCTAATTTGTAGTAATTATAAAATCAAAAGCCATCGGAATTCGATGGCTTTTTTATTTATGTTTTGTGGGAATTATTCCTTAATAATTTTCTTAGAAACAACGCCGGATTTTGTTTTCACAGAGATAATGTAAACTCCACTTGAGAAGTTATTCAGATTAATTTTCTGAGATTTGGATGCGTTATTGGATTCAAAAATTAATTTCCCGTTCATATCAAAGACAACTATTCTTTCTGCCTTGTCAGGAAATTCAATATTGATAATATCCTTCGTTCTTGTCGGATAGATTTTAATCTCATCTTTACTTGAATCATTAGCTGCTAAAGTCATTTTCTTAGTACCTGTTGCAACCAAAGCAAAATCCTGTGTCGCCGGATTACCTTCCTGATTAACAAGAGAATTTTTATTCGTGACCTCTACTCTATAGATTCCATCTGCTGCTGGATTATCGATAACAATCTGTTCTACATTATCAACTGTATTATCCCCTTTCGTAGCATTGGCATTAGGATCATTAATGTCAAGTTTCCAAGGATAATAGGTCGTTCCTGAACCCACTTCCACTACCCTGAGATCAAGATCATTCACGATTCTGGAAGTATGATTATTTTGGAAGTCACTGTCCGTTGTGAAAGGTGCAATCGCCGGATCAACCCAAGAAATACTTACTTTTAAAGGTTCAGATCCCCTTGCTTTAATTTCTTTTGTGAAGGTAACACCAGATTGCAGATTAACTTTCTCAAGAACAGCATCATCCGTCAATCTGTTTACTAAAACCTGTGCCGCTTTTTTAGCATCAACCAAACCCCAGCCGTACCAAACATCCGGACCTGGTCTTCCTGCTTCATTAGCAGTGTGTGTCAGTAAGGCTTTCATTTCGTCTGCATTGAAGATAAAACTGCTGTTTCCAGCAATATTTCTTTGGATTTGAGTCAAAGCACCGGCAATTCCGGAAACCATCGGTGCAGCATAGGATGTTCCGTAATTAAGTACATAGAGATTCGTAGCGTTTGGACTTGCCGTAGTGTAATTAGCCATTATCATATCAACGCCGACAGCCGTAAGATCTGGCTTCACTGCCCCGTCTTTTCTGGGACCTGCGCTGCTGAAACTTCCTTTTACTACATCACTTGCCTGGGTGTATTTGTGATTTGCAGTAGTTAATTGGTTAACTGCTCCGACTGTAATAATATTTTTTGCCAAAGATCCAAAATAAACACAAGTATTACCCTGGCTGCAGTTAGCAGGAGGAACTTCATCATTAGGACCAAATGTAACCCAGCTGTTGGAAGCAAAACTATATCTGTATTTTACAGAAGATGCATCCGGACCAACTCCATAATAGTTTCCTGTAGATTTGACAATAATCTGTTGCGGTTGTGAATAAACAATTTTATCAAAATTATAGTCATTATCACCATAAGCACCGCCATAAGTATCCGTGTGATTCAAATCATAATTTCCATACCAGTAATAAGTATTGGTAGAATTCGGCTTATTCCAGCCATAATTGGTGCCATAAGAATGATTAGATATATTGAGGCCCGGCAAGCTTGCCAATTTCTCATAATTATTTCCTAAAGCCGTAGTGGCATACATATAATTATCCGTAGTTCCTTGCGGAAGGATACCTTTTGCATTAGCTTTTGGATAAGAAACGCTGCTTTGAGTAAAAGTACCGGTTGCAATTCCGTTACCGATCAAAATACTATTGACGTTAGTACCATGAAAATGTTTCGCTTCCGTTGATGCTTCTTTGTTTACGGCTCTGTTGGTAGTAAATTGCTCATGCGTATCCTGAATTCTTCCGGCATCAAATATTGTAATTTTGACACCATTTCCTGTTAAAGGCGATGTAATACCGGAAACAGTTCCAGCCTGAAGTTCATCAACATTAGCCGTAGCATTGGCGCTTGTTTCTTCTACTGAATAAAAAACAGGAATTTCTCCGGCAAAACCTGCAAGATTCTTCTTCAGGCTATCCTTTGCTTTTTGAGAATATCTGGCTGTTGTTTTTAAGAAATAAGAATCAAGCCTATTTTCATTTTGCAATCTTTTTTGAGTGAATTCATTTTTCAGTTTAAGATTCTGTGCATTAGAAAAATAAAATGAAAATATAAAGCTTATACCGAATAAAATTCTTTTCATTATGATTGTTTTTGCAAAGATAATCAATAATAAATCAGCACATTAATTTTTAATACACAATCAAAAAAATTAATACCAAATTTGGATAAATGATACTTTTTTTATGTGATTCAAAATAGTAACTTTACACAAATTTCTAATGTAGATGTATTTAGTTTTCGATACTGAAACCACTGGTTTACCCAAAAATTTCAACGCTCCGCTTTCCGATTCCGATAATTGGCCAAGAATGGTTCAGATTGCGTGGCAATTGCACGACGACGATGGAAATCTAATTGAAAATCAAGATTATATCATAAAACCGGAAGGTTATGACATTCCTTTCAACGCAGCCAGAATTCACGGTATCACGACTAAAATTGCAAACGAAGAAGGTCGGGATCTGGAAGAAGTTCTGAAAGAGTTTGCTCAAGTTCTGGAAAAGGTCAGAGTTGTTTCCGGACACAATGTGGAATTTGATTACAACATTGTAGGTGCAGAATTTCATCGAAAAAATATTAAAGATAATCTGCAGGAAAAACCAAAAGCGGATACAATGATTCTGGGAACAGATTATTGTAAACTGGAAGGTGGACGAGGCGGAAAATATAAATCTCCGAAACTTGAAGAACTCTACGAAAAATTATACGGTCACAAATTTGATGAAGCACACAACGCGGCAGCCGATGTGAACGCTACGGCTCAGGTTTTCTTCGAGATGATGAGAATCGGTGTAATTCCGGCAGATGTTCTGAAAATCCCTGACTCCAGACTAAAGGAATTCCAAAATGCTAACCCGGATCCTATTCAGCCTTTTGGAATTATCATCAGAAGACAGGTTGCAAGCTTCAATAACAAGAAAAAACAATCCGATTTCGGAAGTGTGGATGAAATTGATTTGGGAAAATATTTCCATTTTGACAACCACAGTGTTTTCTCCACATTGACAGCGACTACTAACATCAATGACCTCATCAAAAAAGCAACTGAAGAGAAATTCTCGGCTGTAGGATTAGTTGATATAGGAAATATGATGGGTGCTTTCAAATTTGTTTCTGCAGTGGAAAGTGCCAATTCCGACATTGCAAAAAAATATAAAGAATATCTCTCCAAAAAACAGGAAGCTGAAGAAAAGGGAGAAACGTTCGATGAAGCAGAACCGAATAATGACCAACTGATTCCAATAGTTGGCTGTGAATTTTACATCTCGGACAGATACGAGCAAAAACAATTTACCAAAGATGATCCGGACAGAAGAACACAAGTCGTTCTTTTGGCAAAAGATTTTAAAGGATATAAAAACTTAGTCAAGCTATCAAGTATTGGTTTCCAGAAAGGATTTTACTTCGGCGTTCCGAGAATTAGTCGTGAGCTGATTTCTCAGTATAAAGAAGGGGTTATTGCATTGACTTCCGGTATTTATGGCGACATTCCAAGCACCATTCTTAATATCGGTGAACAGCGCGGTGAAGAATTGTTCCAATGGTGGAAAAATGAATTCGGAGATGACTTTTATGTTCAGATCCAGAATCACAAACTGCCTGAAGAAGAACACTTAAATGAAGTGTTGCTTCAATTCGCGGATAAATATAATGTGAAAATTCTTGCGCAGAATGAGACTTTTTACACCAATAAAAGTGATGCCAATATTCAGGATATTTTAAGCTGTATTAAAGACGGCGAAAAATTATCAACACCAATTGGAAAAGGCTTCGGAAAAAGAAAAGGATTGACTACTGACGAATATTATATCAAGAATTCTGACGAGCTCAAAGAAACTTTCCTGGCTTATCCTGATGCTTTCGAAGCTTATGAGGAATTTTTAGCTAAGTTCAAGCCTTACACATTGAAACGTGATGTATTGCTTCCGAAATTCGATATTCCGCAAGAATTCATCAATCCGGAAGATGACATCGATGGCGGAAAACGTGGAGAGATGGCTTATCTAACTCATTTGACCTATGAAGGAGCGAGAAAACGTTATAATGAAATCACCGATGAAATCAAGGAGCGTCTTGATTTTGAGCTTGATGTTATCGCCAATACAGGTTACCCTGGTTACTTTTTGATTGTTCAGGATTTTTGCAACGAAGCCAGGAATATGGGCGTTTGGGTTGGTCCCGGTCGTGGTTCTGCTGCAGGTTCAGCAGTAGCCTATTGTATTGGTATCACAAATGTTGACCCTATTAAATATGATCTCCTTTTTGAGAGATTCCTGAATCCGGAAAGGGTTTCGATGCCCGATATTGATATTGATTTTGACGATGAAGGCCGTGATAAAATCATCAAATGGGTGGTTGACAAATATGGCCAGGAACAGGTTGCCCAGATTATCACTTATTCAGTGCTTGGTGGAAAATCAGCCATTAAAGATGCTGGCCGGGTTTTGGACGTTTCGATTCCTGAGACCAATATGATTGCCAAGCTGGTTCCTTCAACTCCCGGAATGAATATCGGGAAAGCCTTAGCAAAATATGACAAACTAAAACCGGAAGAACAGCAGTTGGTGGATGAAATGAAAGCCGTTCTCGATAATCCGAACGATCCAAGATTTTCGGTTCTGGAAAGCGCCAAGAAAATGGAAGGCTGCATCCGGAACACCGGAATCCATGCCTGTGGTGTTATCATCACACCGGAACCTGTAAGCAATCTGGTTCCGATTACAATTGCTGCAAAAGATGCGGATATCCTGGTTTCTCAGTTTGACAACTCTGTTGCGGAAAGTGCCGGACTTTTGAAAATGGATTTCCTTGGACTAAGGACTTTGACCATTATCAAAGATGCTGTAAAGCTGGTCAAAGAACGTCACGGAGTGGATATTGACCCAGACAAAATTCCGCTGGATGATGCCAAAACTTATCAATTATTTAAAGAAGGAAGAACTATTGGTATTTTCCAGTACGAAAGCCCGGGAATGCAAAAATACATGCGTGAATTGAAACCGACGGTTTTTGCCGACCTTATTGCAATGAACGCCCTTTATCGTCCAGGTCCTATTAAATACATCCCTAATTTCATCAACAGAAAACACGGGACCGAGGAAATCGTTTACGACTTACCAGAACTTGAAGAATACCTGGAAGAAACCTATGGAATTACTGTTTATCAGGAACAGGTAATGCTTTTGTCTCAGAAATTAGCCAACTTTACTAAAGGTGAAGCTGATACATTGAGAAAAGCAATGGGTAAAAAGCAAATTGATGTTCTTAATAAAATGTACCCGAAATTCATTGAAGGTGGACGCAAAAACAACCTTAATGAAGAACGGCTGGAAAAAATCTGGAACGACTGGAAAGCATTTGCAGAATATGCATTCAACAAATCCCACTCAACTTGTTATGCGTGGATTGCTTATCAGACCGCTTATCTGAAAGCCAATTACCCTGCGGAGTATATGGCAAGCGTAATGAGCAACAACATCAACAATACCGCTTCTATCACTATGTTTATGGAGGACTGTAAAGCGATAGGTGTTGATGTTTTGGGACCCGATGTCAATGAATCACAGTATAAATTTTCCGTTAACGAAAAAGGTCAAATCCGTTTCGGTTTAGGCGCTATCAAAGGAATTGGTGAAGGACCAAGCGAAGCGATTACCAAAACCCGGGAAAATGGAAGATTCAAAAACATTTATGACTTTTTTGAAAGAGTTCCTTCTTCTCAGGTCAATAAAAGAGTGGCTGAAAGTTTGGTGATTGCCGGCGCTTTTGATGAACTCGACTCTTATCACCGTGGGCAGTATTTTGATCTGGATTCTGCCGGAAGAACTAATATTGAAAGACTTTCAAGATATGGACAAAGTTTCCAGGACAGTAAAAACGAAATGGAGAATTCGCTATTTGCGGATTTCGCCGAGGAAGTTCAGATTGAGCAGCCAAAATTGGCACCTTGTGCGGAATGGCCAAATATGCATAAGCTCAATAGGGAAAAGGAGATTATCGGATTCTATCTTTCTGCGCATCCTTTGGACGAATTCAAATATCAATTCCAGTTTATGCAGGGTGTTCTTTCTAAAAAAGCAGTTTTGGAAGAGAAGAAGGAAGAAGTCGTTTTGGAAGAGGTAGTTCCGATTTTGGAAGCAGACAGCATTCCTGACGAAGACATTCCGGACATTGCTGTTTCAGATGAAGGCGGACTGGAAGATGAAATCATCGAAGAAATTACTATAAAAGCAGAACCGAAAGGTAATTTTAATTTCCTGAATCTTGATGAAGTTGAAGCCTTTAAGGACTTGGCCTTTCCTCCAAAAACTGCAGAATTGTTCGAAGAAAAAAAGAGCTGGAAAGATCGCCAAAACGAAAAAGACAACACCAAGGAATACACAGTTGCGGGATTAATTACAGAATATCGCGTCGCGGACGGTTTCCGAAGCGGGGAAAAAGTAGCTTTCGTGATGCTGGAAGATTATACAGGTTCCTACTCTTTCCGATTAGGCGACAGAGACTATATGCGACTGAAAGATAAACTGGAAGTACAGCGATTCGTGATCATGAAAATCAAATTCACACAAGGGAAAGACGGACGAGTTTTTGTGAATGTCAACGATGTTCTTGAACTGAAGGAAGCCTTTGACAGATTCGCAAAGAGCTTGTCAATTGTTGTACCGCTTGAATCCTTAAGAAAAACCGATATTGAGTTTTTCAGAGAAAAACTGATTCAGAATCAAGGTGAGCAAAAGCTTAATTTCTTTATCAAAAATCCGGAAGACCAATCTGTTTTGGAAGTGGTCTCTATGCAGCATCATATTAATATCAATGAAAATCTGCTGGAAGTAATTCATCAAATAAATAATTATGAAGTTTTTTTGAATTAAATGACACATTTTAATTTAATCCGATTATTCAAATCGGATTTTTTATTACATCAAAACAACAATTATCAATATTAATATAAAATTTCAAAAAATTATAAATTAATAAAAAAAAAAATAATTACCGTTTAATAAAAAATAATACATTTGTGAAAGTAATTATAAATTAAACAATTATGAAGAAACTTTTACTATCGTGTTTTATAGCCATAGGAATTGGCACTAACGCACAAAATGTAGTTTTCCAAGACAGCTTTGAAGACTACACTGACTTCTCTATCACAAACGTCGGGAGTTGGACACTTTTAGATGTTGATCAATCAGCAACTTATGGTTTTAATGGGGTTACTTTTGCAAATTCTGGTGTTAAAAAATCTTATCAAGTTTTTAATGCTACAACAACAACTCCTGCTTTAACTCCAACATCTACTTCAAACTGGACTGCTAGAACAGGTAACAAATCAATGGTTGTTTTCGCAGCCACAACACCAAGTAACAATGATTGGTTAATATCTCCAAAGATCCAACTATCTTCTGATGGCGGAACTTTAAGCTTTTGGGCTAAATCTTGCGATGGAACATATGGCGCTGAAAAATTCAGAGTATATGTTTCCACAACTGGAACTGCTGTAGCAAATTTCACAGCAATTAATGCGGTACAAACTACACCTGCTGATGTTACATGGCATGAGTACACATACAATTTAAGTGCATATGCAGGACAACAAGTATATATTGGAATTCAATGTACTTCTAATGATCAATTTGGTTTTGCGGTTGATGACTTCACAGTAACGTCCACAGTTGCTCCAACTGCAGTTCCTAATTGTATTGCAGCAAACAGCCCTGCAAATGGAGCTACTGCAGTTAATGTGGGAGCGTATGTCTCTTGGACAGCATCTCCATATGCAACATCTTACGATTTATATCTTGATACAAATGCAAATCCAACGACGCTTATTGGAAACTTTACAGGTACCGGTTATGCATCTCCTACGACATGGGCTGCTAACACTACTTATTACTGGAAAGTGGTTCCAAAAAACACACTTGGAAGTGCTACGGGATGTTCTACTAATTCGTTTTCAACATCAACACCTAATCCACCTGGTTGTGTAGGAGGACTGTCTCCTGCAAACGGAGCTACCGGTGTTGCTTATGGAACTACCCCATTAGCATGGACTGCACCAACTACCGGTGGTACACCAACTGGTTATCAAGTATATTTTGGAACAAACGCATCCAGCTTACCCCTTCTTACGACAACAGCTGCTACTGCTACGGGTATTAACATCACAGGTACTGCTGCAAACACCACTTATTATTGGCAAATAGTTGCTATAAATGCCGACGGATCTGCTACTGGTTGTCCGGTATATTCATTAACCACGATGAACAATCCTTTCTTACCTTATTGTTCCGGAAACCTAACATTCAGCAGTGGAATAGAGCCTATTACTTCTGTTAAATTGAATGATTTAACTAATACATCTTCGGCTGCGACTACAGGTGCTACAGCACATGAAAACTTCATTAGCAAAGTAGCTACAGTTGAGCAAGGAAAAACATATCCAATTACATTTGAAGGATACACAGGAGCTGCTGGAAATACTTTTACAACTAGATTCATAGTTTTCATTGACTGGAATCAAGATGGAGATTTCTTAGATTCTGGAGAGACTTATTTTGGAACAACGGGAACAGCTGTTGCTTTAACAGGCTCTACCGGAGTAGATGGTAAAACTGCAACTGGAAATATAGTTGTCCCTGCAGGTGCCACTCTTGGAAACACAAGAATGAGAATTAAGAAAAATTATGGTACAAGCAGTTTTTATTTAAGCCCATGTTATTCTAGTGGTACAACTGCTACTGCAACTACAGGAACAGCTGGGTATGGCCAAGCAGAAGATTACACAATCAATGTAGTTAGTCCAACTATGGCCGTATCAGATGTTAATAAGGGTCTGATCAATGTTTATCCTAATCCATTTGTTGATGTAGTTAAAATATCTGACATCAAAGATGTTAAATCAATCTCAGTGAATGATATTTCCGGAAGACAAATTAAAACTCTAGCTCCTGCTACAGAACTTAATTTATCTCAGTTGAAGGAGGGTTTATACATTATTAACCTTAATATGCATGATGGAAGCGTTAAATCTTTCAAAACAATTAAGAAATAATTTTATTAAATCATAAAATTAATATGATAACCGCCTTATGGCGGTTATTTTTATTTATTCAAATAAAATGATCGGCAAAATATCAACTTTTCAAATAAAACAACATTTAAAACAAAAAAATATAAATAGAATAATATATTAATAAAAATAATTATTAGATTTGCTGAGTTTTATAAATAACTAAATAATTATGAAGAAAATTTTACTAACAAGTTTAATAGCATTAGGAACCTGTGTTACAGCCCAAGTTACTGGGACAAAAACGATCGGCGTAGATTACCCTACCCTGCTAGCAGCATTTGCTGATCTTAATGCTCAAGGTGTTGGCACAGGCGGAGCCATTATTAATCTACCTGCAGGATACACTGAAACAGCTCCAACCGGTGGATTTGTCCTAGGTAACGCTACATTGAATGCAACCTTATCCTCAACTAATCCATTAATAATCCAAAAATCAGGATCTGGTTCCAACCCCGTTATTACAGGAGGAGTAGGAAGTGTTGACCTTACAGCAACTGGTAACACTAATCTAGTTGGCGATACTTTTTTTAAATTTGTAGGAGTTGATTATGTTACAATCGATGGAATTGACTTAAAGGAAAGTTCTAGTAACACCACAGCTACTACTCTCAACGAAAGAGGCTTTGCATTTTTGAATCTTTCAGCAACAGACGGAAGTAACTTCAACACTGTTAAAAACAGTAAAATAACTTTTTCATCATTAATCAATTATTCATCTGTTGGTGTTTACTTTGCTCATTATGATGCTAGTGGTGTAGCAGTAGTTCCTACTTCTGTTAATGGAACCAACAGTTCTAATAAAGTATATTCTAACAATATCCTTAATGCGGCGAGCAATGGTATTGCATTCAATGGCTATGCAGCAACATCTCCTTATACATTATATGATCAAAACAATGACATAGGAGGAACTTCTGCAACAACAGCTAATACTATTTCTAATTTTGGATCTTTTGCCAATGATGGCTATGGTTATATTACATCATACGCAGTATTTGCTTCAAACCAAAATGGCACTAATGCCTCTTACAACAATATCACATTTGGTCAGGGAATTGGAGCTGTAGGTATCTATTTAGCCGGAAGTGGATCTACTTTCACAGCAAACAACAATACAATTACCGCTACAGATAGAAATACTTATTATGCTAGTACTAGCAGTTTATCATCACATTATGGTATTTTTAGTGGTGGCACAGGCGCGATACTTTCGGCTGCTAATAATACTATTAATATTGGTACAACTGCAATTTTATCCGGCACATCTGTACCTGCTGTATATGGCATCATCCATAATAGTACAGGTAATCTTACATTATCAGGAAATAGCGTAAAAGGACTTTCTGTAGGATCATTCTTTGGAATTTACAGTGGTTCCACAGGAACTTTAAACGTTTCCGACAATAGCGTAAGCGATGTGACAACAAGTGCAACTTTAAGTTCATCAACACCTTATGGAATATATCTTGCTTCAACGGCGACAAATGGGAATGTACTACGTAATAAAGTTTACAACCTTACATCTAATGGAGCCGCAGGTTTAGCTTATGGAATCTACGTGGGCGGATCAACAGCTTCTACAACAACTAACATCGTAAATAATCTTGTTAGTGGACTAAATACACCTTCTTCTAGTTCAACTTCTGTTGGTTTAGCCGGAATATACCTTGCATCAACAGGAACAACATCTAACTTGAATGTATATTATAATTCTGTTTATTTAAATGCTACTTCTTCAGGTGCAAACTTTAATTCCGCAGCTTTATACCATGCAAATAGTGCAACAGCGACAACAGCTGCTTTAGATCTTAGAAATAACGTTCTTGTTAACACTTCTACTCCTAAGGGAACTGGTTTTGCATCGGCACTAAGAAGAAATGCAACAGGAATTGCAAACTATTCTACAAATTCCAACAATAACGATTTTTATTCTGGAACAGGTACAAACCAGAATATTTACTACAATGGTACAACTGCATATACCACACTTTCAGCATTTCAGACATTTGTAGCATCTCGTGAAGCCAATTCCTTAAGTGTTAATCCATTATTTAAATCTACCGTTGGCACAAACGCTGATTTCTTAAAATTAAATGAGAGTGATTCAAATACCCAGTTAATGGATAATGCCGGGCAAGTATTAGCTGGCTATACTACAGATTACGCCGGAATAACAAGAAATGCTTCTACTCCTGATGTGGGTGCTTACGAATTCACTTATGTAGCCCCTACTACAGTTCCTGGTTGTGTGACAATCAGTACTCCTGTTAATGGTGCAACAAACGTAGTACCTAATCCTACTACATTGAATTGGGCTTCTGTGAATGGAGCGACAAGTTATAAAGTGTATGCAGGAACAACTTCTGGAGGAACAGAGATAGCAAATGGCGCCTCAACAACAGCACCGACCTATTCTCTATTCTTACAACCGAATACAAGTTATTATGTTAAGGTTGTAGCTAGTAACAATATTGGTGATGCTACAGGATGCTCAGAAATAACATTCACAACTGGTAATTTTGTTTATTGTGCTTCTAGTGGAACTACAGATGCAAATACAGGATTAGCAATTACAAGAGTAGTTTTATCAAACCTCGATAATACATCTACACGCGCAACATATACAGATTATACAGGAACAGTCACTGCTGCAGGTATTGAAAGACAAAGATCTTACACTATCAGCATCACCAATGGAAGTACTACAGGTTACTATACTAATGATGTAGCTTATGCCTGGATAGATTATAACCATGATGGAGTCTTCGATGATAGCACTGAACGTACAGCAATCACCGTGAATGCAGTTACTAGTACAGCATCTATTACTGTTCCAGCTAATGCTGTAATAGGCGTTACTCGTATGAGAGTAAGATACTCAAATTCGGGAGGAGCAAATAGCAATACCGCTTGTGGAACTGCAACATATGGAGAAGTAGAAGATTATGCCGTAGAAATAAAAGAATTCCTTGCTGTATCTGATACTAACAAAGTAAATAATGTTTCTGTCTATCCTAATCCATTTGCGGATGTATTGAAAATATCTGATATAAAAGGAGTTAAATCTATTTCAGTAAATGATATCTCAGGAAGACAAGTTAAAACCTTTGCGCCATCAGCAGAACTTAATTTATCTAATCTGAAACAAGGTCTATATATTGTAAACCTTAAGATGGAAGACGGAAGTGTCAAATCTTTCAAAGCGATAAAAAAATAATTTACATTTTTATAATAATGAAGCCACTCCGATGAGTGGCTTTTTTGTTTTGATAACTTTTTAGATATTTTAATGTTAATATCTTTTTCCAAAAGAAAAAAAAACTATATATTCGTATCAGTTTAATAAAATTTATTATATTATGAAAAAAATTCTATTCTCTTGTCTATTGGCAATGGGTATTGGCGTGAATGCTCAATATGACTTCACCCAAGATTTCGAAAATGATACTACCGGATTTTATCAATTTGGGGGAGGGGGTTTTAATACTACTCAATTTTGTAGTGGTACAACATCAGGCTCTCTTACTTATTCTAGTACAGTAACGCAAACAGGTTGGATGGCTGATGTAGCTGAAGTTGGAGATCTTTATGGACAGGCAGGAAATGGACAACAAGTTAATGTTAGTTTCAAATATAAAAAAGCTGCAGGCCTTACAGGAACTCTGTATGTTATGTATGCATTATTTGATGAAACAGCTAACAGCTGGTCTATTACAACGGTGGGAACAGGTGTAGCGCTTACATCTGCTGCAGTTACAACTTGTGGTACAGTTAGCGCAACTATCCCTGCAGGGGTAATTGATCCTGATAAAAGATATGGTATAGGAACTTGGTTACAGAGAACTGGATCTACTACTGGTGCGTTATATATTGATGACATTGTGATAAAACAAGATGCTGTTACCACGGCACCAGCTTGTACAGCATTTACAACTCCTACTACAGGTAGCACAATATCCGCTGGTACTGTTGCATTAAAGTGGAATACTGTAGCTACTGCCACTAAATACAAAGTTACGGTTGGAACAACTCCAGGAGCTTCTGACGTCCTAAATACAACTGTTGCAGGAAACTTAACTTCAACTAATGTTTCTCTTATGACCAACACTACTTATTATGCGAAAATTGTTTCTACTAATACAGTAGGTGATGCTACAGGTTGTCAGGAAATTACATTCTCAACAAATACCACAGTAGCTCATTGCGGACCATTAACATCTACTGCACCTGCAGCAATTGCTCCAATTAAATCAGTAAGTTTTTCAGGAACAACAAATACATCAGACCCTACTGCTACAACTATAGGAAGCTTCCCTGTACACCAGGATTTTACTGCTACAGAATTTGTAGTAAAAAGTAATGTTACATCTGTGCCATTAACTGTATTAGGAACAACTAATGGAAACGCAGCAAATGGATGGGCTATGTCTGCCTTTATTGACTGGAATAACGATGGTGATTTTGATGATGCCGGCGAACAATATTTTAATACTTTTGCTACAAAAGTTTATGTAGGCGGAGTAACTGCTAATCCTGTTACTTTAACAGGAAACATAACTATTCCTGCAGGAACAAGTTTTGGTAAAAAATTCATGAGAGTTAAATACAACTTCCAATCAACTGCAGCTGCAACATTAAATACTCCTTTACTAACTGCTTGTAATGATATGATTAATGGTCAGGTAGAAGATTATACTATTGATTATCAAGAATTCTTAGCTGTTTCTGATGTTAACAAAAAATCAGTTTCTGTTTACCCTAATCCATTTACAGATGTACTTAACATCTCTGATGTAAAAGGTGTTAAATCAGTATCTGTAAATGACATCTCAGGAAGAGAAGTTAAAACACTTGCTCCAGCTGCTGAGCTTAATCTTTCTAATTTGAAATCTGGTTTATATATTGTAAATCTTAAAATGGAAGACGGAAGCATCAAAACTTTCAAAGCAATCAAAAAATAATTTTTTAGATTTATAAATTTAAACCCGCTCAAATGAGCGGGTTTTTTTATATTCTCTTTTAATAATTTATTTAGTGCGATTTATTTAATCTTGATTTTAATTGTTTGCAAAAAAATAGCCCTGCTGAATTGCAGGACTATTAAATAATTTTGAATTGAAATTCTACCAGATTTTAATTCTTTCTTCCGGCTTTTTATATAATTTGTCGCCTTCTTTAACATCAAAAGCTTTATAGAAAGCATCTGTATTAACCAATGGTCCAAAGCTTCTATAAAAACCAGGAGAATGCGGATCTGTTTTAACCTGATTGGTTAGATACTTGTCCGTTGATAAAGTTCTCCAAACTGTAGCCCAGCTCAAGAAAAATCTTTGATCTGGTGTATAACCGTCAATCTTACCAGGATTGCCTTTATCCTTCAGATACATCTGTAATGCATCATAGGCAATATTAACCCCGCCTAAGTCTGCAATATTCTCACCATTAGTGAAAGTACCATTCACATGGACATCTTTTGCTGGTTCATATTTATCATATTGTGCAGCCAAGCTTTTAGTTGCTTTTTCAAAATTAGTTTTATCTTCAGCAGTCCACCAATCCGTTAGGTTTCCGTCACCATCAAACTGAGCGCCACTGTCATCAAAACCGTGAGTCATCTCGTGACCGATAACCGCCCCAATACCTCCAAAGTTAACAGCAGCATCGGCTCCGGGATTAAAGAATGGTGGCTGAAGAATAGCAGCAGGAAAAACGATTTCGTTATTCACAGGATTATAATAGGCATTTACCGTTTGTGGAGACATTCCCCATTCTGTTTTATCAACAGGCTTACCTACTTTTTCCAATTCTTTGGTATAATGCCAGCTCTCTACATTTTGCAGGTTAGAATACAAAGTTCCTCCATCCTTTTCAGACTTAAGATTCAGCTTAGAATAATCTTTCCATTTGTCAGGGTAAGCGATTTTCACTGTGAACTTGTTTAACTTATCAAGTGCTTTCTGCTTAGTTGTAGAAGACATCCATGTTAACCCATTGATATGTACACCAAAACTTTTCTTTAGATAATCGATATAAGTCATCATCTGAGCCTTAGCTTCCGGTGTGAAATATTTATCAACATACACTTTTCCAAAAGCTTCCCCAAGAACGCCATTAATTAGAGATAAAGCTCTCTTGTTCAAGGCTCTTTGTTCTTGCTGACCCTGTAGATACTTGCTATAGAAATCAAACTTAAGATCATCCATTTTCTGATTAAGATAACCAGCACTGCCTGATGTCAAATGGAACTTCATATAATCCTTAATCAAAGGAATATTTTTTTCCGTTAAAAAAGTATCAAGATTTTTATAATAGTTCAGTTCCCCAATGATTACTTTATCGGTATTAACACCAACCTCAGCAAGATATCTTGGAAGATCCACACTTTTTACAAGAGTTTTTAGCTCAGGCAAAGTCTTTGGATTATACTGCAGGTTCGCATCACGGATCTGTTCGTTGGTTAATAATGTTTTTGCCATTTTCTTTTCAAAATCAACAATCTGCCCTGCAACAACATCCGCATTTTTGTAACCAATCTCTGATAACACCTTCGCTACGTACTTTTTATATTCTGCAATGGTTTCTGTATTTTTTGCAGATTCTTTCTGGTAATAATCTCTCCCAAGACCAAAAGAAGCATCACCCAGATAAACTGCATTCATTTTAGAATTCTTAAGATCTCCGTCAACTCCCCAATCATAAAAAGGATTCTCTCCTCTTCTCGTAGCTTCTACCAGATATTTTTGCAGATCAGCAAGATTTTTAATCGCATCAATTTTTGCAAGATCTGCTTTGATAGGATTAAGCCCGTCTGCATTACGCTTCTTCATATCCATGTAAGTTTCGTAAAGTGCCTGGATCTTTTGTCCTTCAGATCCGGCAGCAAATTTTTCTTTCAATATGTTATCCAACAATCCTAAAGAATTATTATCTGTAGTTTCTCTTAACTGATTAAAAGAGCCCCAGCTTGGCTTATCTGCAGGAATTTTTGCAGTTTTCATCCAGGTTCCGTTAACGTAATTGTAGAAATCATCTTGCGGACGCACTGATGTGTCCATGTAATTAAGCTCCAAAGCAGCTTGTTTGGTTTGTGCAAAAGCAACATTAAATAATGAAGTTAACATCAATGCACTGAAAGAGATCTTTTTCATTTTTTTGAATATGATATTTTAGTTAATTTGTCTTAAATATTGTCTGTTTGTTACAACTGAAAAGGTAAAAATTAATCTTTAAAAATGATAATTATTAAAAATATATTTTTTTTAATCAATTAATTATTAAACAATTGAGCAGTTAAAATGATTTACCCAATTTATTTTTTTATTTAATTAATATAATCTTTAGGATTTTAGTATCCGGAATCATACTTTTACAATAAAAACATAATTTAATTTCTTTACAGATGCATCATAATTTATTATTGATTCTCGCATTACTTTTCTCAGTTTTCATGATGGTAATGGTAGCAAAAAAAATGAACATCGCCTATCCTATCTTCTTAGTTTTGGCAGGATTGATTATCAGTCTTTTACCTGGAATCCCCGAAATAGAATTAGACCCGGAACTGGTTTTTCTCATTTTTCTCCCTCCATTGTTATACGAAGCCGCCTGGTACACTTCCTGGAATGACTTTTGGAAATGGAAAAGACCAATCGCCTTGTTAGCTTTTGGACTTGTTTTTGCCACATCTTTGATTGTCGCTTATCTTTCTCAGGCTATAATTCCAGGATTCACATTAGCACTTGGATTTTTGTTAGGCGGGATAGTTTCGCCACCAGATGCCGTTGCTGCAACATCTGTCCTAAAAGGGCTGCCTGTTCCTAAAAGAATTCTCAGCATTCTGGAAGGTGAAAGTCTTGTTAATGATGCATCATCATTAATTGTATTTAGATTTGCATTAGCTGCGATTCTTACCGGATCTTTCTCTATGCATGAAGCTGTGGGACAATTCTTCTTAGTTGCAGGGATGGGAATTGTTGTAGGATTAGTAGGAGCAGGTATAATGTACCTTATCCACAGATTCCTACCTACAACATCAGCAATTGACGCTGCCTTAACAATCATGACTCCTTATATTTTATATCTTGGTGCGGAGCAATTCCACTTTTCCGGTGTAATGGCAGTTGTAACCGGCGGACTCTTTATCTCATACAGATCTCACGAGATTTTCAAAAACGGAAATACACGACTCAATATGTTGGGCGTTTGGACTACAGTAATTTTCGTAATGAACGCGATGGTCTTTATATTGATCGGATTATCACTTCCCGCAATTATTCATGGGTTAGAAGAAGCATCATTGATTCAGGGAATCAAATATGGGGTTATCATAAGCGCTGTGGTAATTGTAATTCGATTTTTATGGGTTTATCCTGCTGCTTTTGTCCCGAGATGGCTGTTCAAATCTGTCAGAAAAGAACAATCACCGGGCTGGAAAGGACCTCTTGTAATCGGCTGGGCCGGCATGCGAGGTGTGGTTTCTCTGGCTACAGCATTATCAATACCATTTACAATGTCAGATGGGACAGCATTTCCACATAGAAATTTGATTTTATTAATTACATTCATTGTAATTTTCATCACATTAGTCATACAGGGCCTTAGTTTACCTTTTCTTGTTAAAAAGCTTGATATTCCATCAATGGATACTGTTTTGCCGCAAGAACAGCAGGAAGCCCAGATACAAATCAGACTAAACAGACTGGCTCTGAATCATATCAACACCAATTATTCTGAAATCATCAATAAAAGCAATCTTTTGAAAAACTATCATTCTCAGATTTCTATTGAAACCGAAAACACGGAAAACCAATTGGATCTTTTGGAATGTAATCATTGTACGACTCAGGAGATTGATAAATATGAAGAAATTTTAAAGGAAATATACGCCAAGCAAAGACTTGAAATCTTCCAGATGAGACGTGAAAAGTATTATGATGATGAGGAAATCCGGAAAGCAGAATTACAGCTTGATCTCAATGATCTTAAAATAAACCCCAATTTTCATTGATAAGAAAAGAGCTAAGTTTTTAGCTCTTTTTTTAACTTATGAAGAAATCGCATGATGTTACAAATTCGGGGAACAAAGAAATAGCAGTTATTATATTCAATAAAGTATATATAATTGTCTCTTTGTTCAGGAAATAAAATGCTGGAGATAAACAGGAAATATTAATTGCAATAAAAACAGCAATTATTTAGAAAAAAACAGACAAAGAAGTCACCGCCGTAAAACTATCATTTTCCGATTTTTTATTTCTATTGAGAAAAATAGCATCTCTGTTATTAAGATTTCTGACTTCTGTTCGCCAAAGCAAATTAGACAAAATCTGATAATCAAAATTTAAAGAATAACCGAACATTTGAAATCCATTTTGAGTTCCTGTTGTTATTTTTACTCCATTTTTATCATCATAATATTCACCGCGTGCCGCAATACTGAGTTTTTCCGTTGGTGAATATTTAGCAATCAAAACCGGAGTATACCAGATATTGTAAGAATTACTTCCCTTATATTTTTGTTCAGCTCCCAAATCAAAACCGGCTCTTACCGCCCATTTGTTATTAATTTTATAGATTCCGTAGAGGTTGTGAAAATACCGCATTTGCCGGATGCTGTCTGGCTTGTCATTTCCGATGAATGAACTGCTGTTGATGGTCAATTTTTCATTCGGCATAAAAGTTAACTGATGACCAAAAGACGGACTGCTGTTTCCATCAACCTGCTGAATTCTTTGCCATCCGTTGACAATCAAACCGTTCATCAGCCATTTTCCATTGTCCGTTGTATAAGAGATTTTTGCTCCGGTTTCAAAATAAGGCGAATTTTCTGCTGCAATACTTCTTGTCAAAGTCCAGTTGTCTTTTACTATAGCACTTTCAAAACCAATATGAGAAGGAAAAACTCCGGCATCGATCCAGATGTTTTTATTCTTTGAAACTTTAAAACCGATGTTGGCTTCATAAATATTTTTTAGAACACCCTGTTCTTCGGAGTAATTGGCATTCATATAAGTTCCTGTTGCTAAAGCAAGATTAGCGCGGAGTTTTTCAGTTTCATAACTGGCTTTAATGAATGCTAAATTGATATTAACTTCATTATTCCGATGGTGACTGTAAATAAAACCCGGACGTGAATTATTTTCCGGGTTGTTAGAATCATATTGATAATAAACTTCTGCAAATCCGCTTATTTTAAGCGAATGATCCTTAGCTTCCTGCGCAGATATAAGCCACACAGACAAAAATGAAATAAATGATATTAGTTTTTTCATTTAAAACTCATCTCTCAAACTATTAATTACTATTTCTTTTCACTACCGGAGAAAAAAGCAAAAGCATAATTCAGCTGGATAGCGATAATGACTCCGATACTCAGATACGGATTAATAAAACAAAGCAATGCTCCAAAGAAATATAATGCCTGCGCTACCAGAATCCTTCTCCTGATTGGCTCATAGACCGTATCTCTGGTCTCTTCTGTGATGAAGCCTTTCCTGTCGGCATATGTCCAGTTGATATAAAGGAATATTCCCATCAGCAAAATATTAAGCCAATACAATAGAATAGAAAATTTAAAATTGATGTGATCGCCCAGAAAAGCGGTTGAAAAAGGCAATGTAGATACAAAAAGCAGGAAAAGCAGGTTGATCCAGATAAGATTTCTGTCACTTTTCTCAATATGACGGAACTGTGCTGACTGCCCTACCCAGAAGATTCCGGCTGTCATAAAACTTAAGAAGTAAACCAGGAATTTCGGCATCAGAGCAAAGAAAGCGTGCATCAGATCGCCTTCCGTCTCGTGACCTTCCAACTCCGGAACTTTGATCTCCAATACGAGAA
>Ga0209960_1001496_pt1 | contig 30239 bp, 40 predicted proteins | sample ThiBiot_500_plan_2_FD_183947 | JGI IMG/M metagenome (GOLD analysis project Ga0209960, IMG submission 183947) | Wastewater bioreactor microbial communities from Cape Town, South Africa - Thiocy_expt_500_plan (SPAdes) | ecosystem: Engineered > Bioreactor > Thiocyanate-remediating >... | reverse complement strand
TTTTAATTTTTTTATATATTTTTTTTTTTTTTTTTTTTTCTGCGGGATCTAAAATTCCTTTTAAAATTTTGAAAAATTTTCCCACATTATACGCATAAAAAATAAAATAATACTTATAATTATATTAGGGAATCAACCTCCAAGAAAGCTCAAAAAAAAGCTGAAGCTAAGAAAGCTAAAGAACAAAAAAAAGCTGAAACAGCTGCAAAATTAGTATTTTTTATTTTTGAAAAAAAAAAAAAAACTTTGAAATTGAAGCTAAAAAGAGAACCCTAAATGTTGAAAAATAGGCTGCCCAACAAGAAGCTCGATCTGAAAACGTTAGATATTCATTCACTTATTGAATTTGATTTTATTTATTTATTTAATAAAGATGTTTTATTTTGTTAATAGGATTTTGCCAAAGATTCTTATGGAGTCCTTCCAATTAATCAATCAACTCAAAGGACAGGTTTTTCTTTTGTTTCTCCATTCTCTGATTTTTCAAAGCTAAACTTTTTTTTTTTGAAGGTAGAGAATACTTCAAACTTGAGAATCTTAAGGAGGAAAATATTGGAAAACAAGTTTACCTCAGAGGGCGTGTTCATAATACACGTGGCACAGGTATCTTTCTTAATCATTTTCTTTTTGTTTCTTTTTTTATGATGTTCGAAAGAGATTAACAAAATCAATAGGAAAAATTTGTTTTCTAATTATTAGACAACAAAAGTATACAATTCAAGGAGTCTTAACTGTTGATGAAGATAAGATTAGTAAAGGAATGGTCAAATTCGCTTCTGGGTAATCTCATTTTTTTTCTTTTCTTTTTTGAGATCTTACTTTCTTTTTTCTCTTTCTTTTTTTCAATTCAACTAATTAATTAATTAATTAATAGACTTGCAAAAGAATGTGTCGTTGATATTGAAGCAACTTTAACTAAAGTTCAAGAAAAAATTGAAAGTTGCACAATTCAAGATGTTGAATTAACTGTTTCTAAGGTACTTTTTTTTTCTTATTTTATTTTCTTTATTATTTTATTTTTTTTCCCTTCCTCGTTTCCCTTGAAGCATTGTATTTTTTCCGTTTATAACTTTTTTTTTCGTGTTATGGTGGAAAGTAAGCAGTGCGAGAATAATGAAAAGAAAATTTTTTTTCTTTTCTATCTTTTTTTTTGACTTTTGAATGAAATTTTTTTAATAGTTTTATTCAAGATAAAAATTGATACATTTAAATAACTTAATTTATTTTTTTCTCTGACTCATTCTTCTTCTTTTTCTTTTTCTTTTAAATTTGAACTGATATATATATATATATATATTTTTTTTTCTTTCTAGATTTATGTTGTCAGCTCTGCAGAACCTCGTTTACCAATGCAAATTGATGATGCCTCACGTCCAGAAACTGACGATGCTATTACTGTAGGACAAGATACAAGACTCAATAACAGATTTATTGATTTAAGAGTATTTATTTCTTTTATTTATTTTCTTTTGATAATTCATAATATATCTCATTACAATTAAATATTTAGACTCTTACAAGTCAAGCTATTTTCAGAATTCAATCAGGAGTTTGTAAAATTTATCGTGATTTCCTTGTTTCAGAAGGATTCATTGAAATTCATACTCCAAAAATGATCTCTGCTGCATCAGAAGGAGGTGCCAATGTTTTCAAATTAGGATACTTTAAAACAAATGCTTATTTGGCTCAATCCCCTCAATTATATAAACAAATGGCTATTTGCTCTGATTTTGAGAAAGTCTTTGAAATTGGTCCTGTCTTCCGTGCTGAAAATTCCCTTACTCATCGTCATTTAACTGAATTCGTTGGTCTTGATTTGGAAATGTCATTTAATGAACACTACCATGAAGTATATTTCTTTTTTTTTTTTTTTTTTTTTTTTTTTTTTTTTTTTTTTTTTTCTTTGTTTCTTTCTTTCTTTCTTGTAATTTAAATAACAATAATTGATTAGGTATTGGAACTTTTTGATAGACTTTTTGTAAACTTGTTTTCAAGACTTGAAACTGAATATAAAGTTTTTATTTATTTATTTATTTATTTATTTTTGTCAAAGTATTTGAAGTAAACATTTAATTTTTCAATAAAAAAAAGGAAGAAATTGAGATTGTCCATCGTCAATTCCCATGTGAACCCTTTAAATATAATATCCCTTCAACACGTTTAACCTTCCCCGAAGCTCTCAAATTATTAAGAGATAGTGGAGTTGAAATCGGTGATTTTGATGACTTTGAGTAATATTTGGTTTTCCCCTTTTTCATCATTATTGTGATTATTAGTATTGTTATTATTTATTGACCTTTTTAAAAAAAAAAATTAAATAGCACCCCCACCGAAAAACTCCTTGGAAAACTTGTCAAAGAAAAATATAATACTGACTTTTATATGTTGGATAAATATCCTTTGGCAGTTCGTCCATTTTATACAATGCCTGATCCAGCTAATGAAGTTAGTTTTCACTTTTTTTCTTTCTTTCTTTTTTGTTTTCCTTTTCTAAATAATAAAACTTTAAAACATTTTTTTTTTTCAAAATAAAAAAGGGTTATAGTAACAGTTATGATTTCTTCTTTAGAGGTGAAGAAATTATGAGTGGAGCTCAACGTATTCACGATCCTGAGTTATTGACTAAAAGAGCACAAGAACATAACGTTACTCTTGAAACTATTCAACCTTATTTGGATTCATTTAAATTTGGATGTCCTCCTCATGCTGGTGGAGGTGTTGGATTGGAAAGAGTTGTCATGTTGTTCCTTGGTCTTAACAATATTCGTAAAACATCAATGTTCCCAAGAGATCCTAATCGTCTTACTCCATAATCAAATCAAATCAAAATAAATTTCAAAAACATCTCAATCACTTTGAAATTTTTATTTTTATTAAATTTTATTTTATTTTTTTAAGCTTCAATCATGAATTGTAAGTTTTTAGAAGGAAAAAAAAAAGCAAAAATTAGTTTTTTGTGTCGTGTTATTTACATTTATTTTTCTCTAAAACACACGAATTTGATTTTCTCCAAAATCACAAGCAAGAACAGATCCATCAAAATTAATACAAATACCACTTGGATCAGTTAAAGCTAATTTTGCAAGGAATTCACCTTTGGGAGTGAAAACTTGAATCCTTTTGTTATTGCAATCAGCAACAAGAACATTATCATCATTATCGACTGTAATAAAAGAAGCAAACAATAATTGACCTAGAACACTACCTCTTGATCCAAAAGATGAAAGGAATTTTCCATCTGAACTAAAAATTTGAATCCTATGATTATTAATATCAGAGACAAGAATCTCATCTTTTGAATTCACAGCAACACTAAAAGGATTTAAGAATTGTCCATTTTCACTTCCTTTGGTTCCAAATTTATGAGAAAAGCGACAACTTTTATTAAATACTTGAACTCTATGATTTCCATTCTCAACAACAATAATGTTATTCTTTGAATCTAAAGCAATATCTGTTGGTTCATAAAATTGTCCATCTTCTGATCCCATTGACCCAAATTTTTTTAATAAATTTCCTTCAAGAGAAAATATTTGAATTCGATGATTGTAACGATCTGTTACTAAAATGTTATCATTTGCATCAACAGTTAATCCCCAAGGTTCTTTGAAATCTCCTGATCCTGTTCCTTTTTTTCCAAATGTCGAAAGAAAATTTCCTTTCTCATCAAAAATTTGAATACGATGATTATATCTATCAGAGACAATGATTTGAGATTTTGAAGTAACAGCAATTGCTGCAGGATAACTAAAGAATCCAGGATTAGCTCCTTTTCCAGAAAATACAAACTTATGCTTTTTTAATTCAGTGTAATTTGGAATTTGGGAAGGAAGGAGTTTTTTACCACTTAATTCAAAAGTTGAAGTTGAAGTAGAACTTTTGTCAATAGATATAGTAGAAGATCTATCTCTTGTGAAAGGTGAAGTAGCTGTCAATGAACGAAAAAGTGATGTTGAGGAAGATGAAGAAGGAGGATGATCTTGTTGATGAGATTGTTGTTCTTGTTGTTTTTCTTGTTTTTCTTGTTGATGTTGATGTTGATGTTGAGAAACAGGAGAAGGATTTGAAATAAAAACTTGAAATGGACTTCCTTTAATATTTTTTCCTTCTAAAAAAACTCTAACTGAATAAATTCCATCTTTTGTTGGAGTGTATGAGACTTGATATGTTCCATTATTTTGATCTTCTACAGTAGCCTTTTTTTGATTTGGGTAATTTTTAAAAATAAAATCATGTAAAATAAGTAAAATAAAATAAAATAAAATAAAATAAAATAAAATAAAAAGTACTTTAACTTTTGAAGGTCCTTTAATTTTAACAACCAATGAATTCCCTCCTTTACCAATAGGTCTCTCATTAGCAGAGTAAGTTGTCAATGTAAAAGTTGATTTCTGATTAACTACTCCAACTGAAATATTATTTCCAGTAATTTTACATAAACTAGCATCTATATCACTCATTGAAACTGAACCAAATGTTGAAATGACTCGATCAATTTTGTTTTCACGAAGACTATTAAAGTCGATTGATTCTATTTTAAGATTATCAGCAACTTCTCTCTTCTTTTTAGCTTCCTCAATCCTAAGTAAAAGTTGTTTATTATGAGTAATAGTTTCAACTTGGTTTTCTTCTAATATTGAAGTTTCCAAAGATTTGACAGTTTTTTGAAGCATTTGTTTCAAGTTCTCGAGTAATGCTTTTTGAGTGAGTAATTCTTCAAGCTTTTGTTGATGACAGTCATCAATTTGAGAAATGAGAGATCTTTCTCTTAAATCAAGAGAACGTTTAAATTTCCTAAAGGTTAACTCTATTTCATTCTTTGCAATATTTACACTTGTTTCAACTGATTTCTTCTTTTCTTCATTGATCTTTAGTGATTTCTCTACTGATGCAATCATTTCTTTTCCCTATTAAAAGAATTTTTTTCAGAAAAACAAAAAGAAATACTAAACAAATAGATAAATCAATAAAATAATGACAATACATCGCATCATCACTTAAAATAAAGAAATCAATGAAAATCAATGAAGGAAATCAATTGAAAAAAAAAAAAAAAATCAATGAAAAAAAAATTACAGCAATGATTGTCTCTTTCTCATCCACCAACGCCACATTCCCAAGCCCATTTCCTTGCTTTTCCTTCTCCTTCATCGTCACAGACTGATGAGCTGCTGAAATCTTCATCTTATTGTGAACATTGAGACAGTTGGCACAGAACACTTGCTCACAATCAACGCACCACCGCTCTTCTGCTTCTGCCCTAATGCCACTCTTACGACGCCCGTTCTTATCTCCGCTCGTCCCGTTTTCGTCTCCACAAATTCCACAAACCATTTTTTTTTTTTTTTTTTCCTTGATTTTTCGGTTTCAATTTTGAAACTCGGTAATAATTAATTCTGTTTTTTGACTCATAAGAATAATCATCATAAATCTGAAATATCAGCAAATTGTTGGATTTTGAACTCAATTAATTATTAAAAACTTTATTATGATTCAAAGTTGAATTGAAAAGGGAAATTGAGCTTTTCAAATTTTTTGAGGGTTATTTGAAAAATTGATTTATTAGAGAAATAAGAAACATCTCCATTATTGAAACAAAGCTCAAAAAGATGAAATAGATTTCACAGCTTCTTTTGTTGGTTTATAACACATCTATTACTTTTTTTCTAATTAAAAGGATTCTTTGAATAAGTGTTTTCAATAACTTCTTTCTTTATTGAAAAGAAAGAGTTCTTAGCTTGAATTGATTTCATTTTCTAACTGTATTTTTGAGGCCATATCTCTCAGAAAATCCAAAAAACTTTCTTCTCCTAATTCGACCTCCTCTGTATCAGTTCAGATGCTACATTCTTCTTTTTTCGTTATAGACCAGATTTTATATAATGTGGGAAGTCTGTGGATTTCCTTGTTGAAAATAGTTTGAAATTCAAATTCAAACAAACAATTTGAATTTCAGCTAAAAATAGTTCTTCTTGTGAATGCATTTGTGATTTGATTTTCTCTGCTGCTCCTACTGGTGAATTTGATCATAAGAAAAAATGTAACTCGATCTACCTTAACCTCGTCGGCCTATACGAGAGCTACAAAATCAATGTGACATCGCCTTCTGATTTTTTCTTGGAATTCATGCAAACAAAAAGATGCGACAAAATCCAAGACTTATCGGCCTTAAGAGAGAAGTGCATGGAGCGCATTCTCACAGATAAGGCTGTTGGGCCCTACTTTGCTAAAAGATACCAAATAAACGATTTGTCTGAAAAAGAAGGAAGCATCCAAGAGAACTGTGATACATTTTACTAATATATTGAAGGGATCTCGTTTAATCAGCTCAGCTCAAGCTTGAGAAAGGCAAAGAATTTACATAATGAAAGGATCCGAACAATATCTCGTCGACGAAACCAACTTGGACACGCTATATCAGGAACTTCAATTCCGCACTCTCAAATAGGATTGCCTTCCTTTCGCTGAGGGAAAACGTTCAATTCCTAATGATTTCTTGTGGATCTTTGCTTTGCCAAATCCTCCATCAACAAAATCCGCCATGTTTACTTTTTTTTTAAAAACTACTCGAAAAGGCAACTTCAACTTTTCTTCGGACAACCGCCTTCCTCCAGTCTGCGATTAGTTAGAGTCCCACTAGATCTCCCTTCATTTGCACCATCAAGCCCATTAAGACTCTGAACAGTTAATTCTTTAACAAACTTAGAATTACTTTACCTTTAATTTTCACTCTTAATAACAATCAATCAATGAATCAAAAAAAAAAAAATAATAGGTGTGAGAAAAGTGGAAGTATAATTTATTTTAGAGGAAGGAAAAGAAAATCAGGAGTTTGAAACAAGATGGTTGATTTCTCAGTTGCTTTCTTCATTGTCGCTAATGTGATATGTTCTCTTGGAGTTATCTTTGCTAATAAGTACCTCTTCTCAGAGCTCCAGTTTCCATTCAGTAATTTATTTTTTTGATATTCTTTTTCTTTTCTTTTTATTTTATTAATTATGCGTATGAGTTGAATTAATTAATTAATTATTCATTTTTGGATTTTAGCTGGGTTGTTGACTGGATTCCATTTCATTGCTACAAGTCTTATGGCTCATGGATTTGTTTTCAGTGGATATGAAGAGAAAAATTCTCTTGAGACAAACAAGGCTTTAGCACTTGCTGGTGTCACTTGTGTTTCAATTTTCTTTCAAAATTTGAGTTTATTTCTTAACTCTGTTGGGTTTTATCAAGTAAGTTTTTTCTTTTCTTTTTTTTTAAAAAAAAAACACAATTAACAACGAATATACATGAATAAATGAAAAAAAAAAAAAAGGTTACTAAATTGACTGTGATTCCTTGTACACTTCTCTTACAATATATTTTATATAAAATGCAAGTAAGTGGAAAGACTCAAGTCTCTCTTTTAGTTGTAACACTTGGAGTTGGAATTACAACAGTAACTCAAGTAGATTTAAAATTCTGGGGTTTCATTGCAGCATTAATTGGAGTCACTACAACATCACTTCAACAAATTGTTTAATTTATTCTTATTCTTATTATTTTGTCTTAATGATAACTTATTTTTTCTTTCTCTTTTTTTAAAACAAAAAAAAATAATAAAACAAAGGTGTATAGTGTTTTAATGAAAGATAAGAAGTTGAATAGCGTACAATTATATTATCATATTGGACCTTGGAGTGCATTATTTATGTTAATTGCTGGTTATTTCCTTGATAAACAAATGAATGACTCAATTGGTGCATTTGACTATGAATTTTCAAAGGATCAAATTGTATTTTTTATTGAATTTTCTTCTTTTTTAAAAAATTGAATTTCAATGTAATTGATTTTTTTTTTCTCCAAAATTTAGACATGGGTAATAATTTCATGTTTCCTTGCAGCACCCATGAATTATACTTCTGCTTTTCTTCTCTCAAGAACAAGTCCTATCACGTTCTTTTTTTTCTTTCAATTCTTTCCTTTTTCCATTCTTTTCTCCTTTGTTTGAATTTTTTTCATTTATTTAGATTCCAAGTTTTAGGACATTTCAAAACTGTTTTAGTCTTTGTTATTGGAGTCATGCTTTTTGATTCTAACATTTCAATTCAAAATATTGTTGGTATTATATTTGCTTTACTTGGAGTTTTTTGGTATTCAAAAATCCAAATTGATGAAAAGGAAGCAAAAGCCAAAGTTGGTCCATAAATATCAAAAACAATCATAGAAGAAACAAAAACAAAAAAGAAGAAAAAGAAAAATAAATAAATTTCTTTAGGCCCTTTCAATTTAATAGAGTCTGAACAATAAAAAATTTTAAAGGAAAATCAAACTCAAATTCTCTCCAATTTGATATCCTTTCTAATTTGAAGGAACGCTTAAAGTTGACCAAGAAGAAAAAAATATATCTGCCATTTGCTTTCTAAGTGCAATTGATTCATCAAGTTCAATTGATTGATTATTGTTAATTTGTTGAAGTAAATTATAATGTTCTTCACAAACCCAAAGAACATCTCCTCTATTTCCGTATTCATTATCAAATTTAATTGATATTTGATGTAATCCTGCTTTTTCTACATATCCATTCTATCATTTTTTATTGATTAATAATGAAACAATTTAAACATTGATCTTCAAATTATAAAAAAGAGAGAGAAAAAAGAAAATACTTGAACTTCACCAAACATATTTTCTTTTTTGAAAATACCAATAATATCACCTCCAAGTGGTTGTAATTTAAGTTCTGATGTTCCATTTTGATTCATTCTTTGAATGAGATCTTCATTTGTCATTTCTTTCAAACTTTCAATCTTCATTTCGCAATTTCCAAAGATTTCTTGTGCTTTTTCAGAATATTCAACAACTTGATCAATGACTTCACTTACATGGGGGAATGGAATACCTGCAAATCTTGCGCCAATTGAAATTACTTTAAGAATAACTGAAGCAACTTTTAATGTTGGTCCCACTTTCTTCATTACATTATTTAACTCTTTAACTTCGATTCCTATTATTGTTTTGAAAAAATGAAATAATTCAAGAAATAAAATAATGATTCATTGAATTTTTTTTTTTTTTTTAAAAAAAAGGAATGATTCAAATAATAATAATAAAATTCAAATTTTACCAGAAGAGTTTGTTGGATGAAAAAGTGGTTGAAGTTGACCATTCTTTTGGGATCTTGCTTTGAATTCACAAAAACAATGTAATTGGGATTTATCAAAGATTAAATCCTCTGCTGTCTCTTTGATTTTTTGAAACACTTTTCGAAACTGGAATGTCGATACTGACGATTGTTCCTTCATCATTGGAAGAAGAAGATAGCATGCAGGATATTCATGGTCTTTTTGTTGTTGTACTGTATGAATCATGTCACCAACTGCTGAACCAACTTCATTAAGTATCAATTTTTGACCTTGTGAAAGCTCATTCTTTATTGAAGAGATTTGTTGTGCCATTTGTTGCATCATTTGTGTCAACTCTTGGTTTTGACTTTCATTTTGACTTTGATTTCGAGTATCAGGAATGTTTGGATCTTCAAGATCTTCATTATTTCCATTGTTTTCTGAATCTTTTTTGGATACATCTTGATCCAATTTTTGGTTTCTTTTGATAGAAATATCTTCATTAAGCTCAGATTCAATATTTTTACTTGAATCTTGATTTTCATTCTTCAGAATTTCTGTCATTAAGATTGACGTGAGTTGTGGATGATGAAGTAATTCTTGAGTTTGATCTTCATTCAAATTATTTTCGTTCTTCACCTTGTTAATAACTTCTTCAATTTCTTTTTTCTTTTCTTCAATTACTTCTCTTTGATAAATCATTCCGGATTTTAATAATAAATCAACTGGATCGATCACTTTTTGAGTTGGTTTCCATTTAATTCCTTGTTTATCTTTTGGTTTAGTGATTTCTAATAAACATTCTGACAATTTAATTAATACACTTGGAGTTGAATCAAAAGGATATGAAATCATTTGATAACAAACCACTCCTGAATACTTTTTTGAACATTTCCAAATTTCTTCAACAATATTATCCATCAATTCTTTTCTATCCCTCAAATTTTTTCCTCTAACTTTAATAATTATTTGATCCTGAATTTGAAATCTATCACTATTTTTCAATTCAGCTTGGCTATTTCCTTTTTGATTATTTGATGTTGATATTGAATTGGTTCTTTCAATGACATTTTGATTTATTAACTCAGTTTCCACGTTCACAAGTGCTTCAATATTTTTATTCCCTTTTGAAGTAAAAGCCATTCCATATCTCCAAATTAATTGATCTTCAATATTGTGTTGTAAACAAACAAATAATCGACTCACCATTTCTTTTGGAATCATATTAAATTGTACTGTTCTTTGAATTTCTTCATTTTTGGTTGAGGATTCATTTGACCAATAAGTTGATAAATCATTTGGTTCATTTTCAGGTAGATAACTAACAATTAAACTCCTTTGTTCATTAAATGGCTTCTCTTCATCTTCTTTCAATTTAAAGCATATTTCAAACCTTTCCATTAATGACATCAACATTTTTACTTTATCCATATAATTTAGCCAAAGTATATTCAAATCTGAGTGGTTTAAAATTCCATCCTTGAAGTTATTTCTCAGATTTGGTTTAAACAATTTTCCCATCACTTCTTTTGTCAAAAATTCTGGTTTCAAAACAACATAATTTGATAATTCTTTTGGTTCATCAAAATAAACACATGTTCCCCATAAGTGCAATAATTTCAAAGCTCTTTTTATAAATTCATCATCAAATTCAAATGTTGAATTGGTTTTATTATAGTTAACCAACTCTTGAATTTCAATAATTGGAAGATTTTTAAATTTCTCTTGATTTCTTAATTCTTCAATTGAATTTTTAATATTTAAATATCCAATTGGTAATTTTTCACCCATATATCCATGAGTTAATGCTGTTTCATAAATATCCTGTTTCAATCCATCAATATTTTCCATTGTTGAACAACTCACTTCATAAATTTGAATTGGATAATAAATTCCATTTGATTTTGCTATTTCCAATATTTCTTTTTCTCTAAATTTCTTTGATTCTTCTGATTTATCCACATTTTGATCATCCAAAAATGTTCCAACAACTGAAATTGAGAAATAAGGTTTATTATTGACCAAAGAAGTTGGGTCATGTTTTAAATGAGCCGAAAGTGATTTAAACCAAAATTTTAATCCTGCTAATCCATCTTTTTCATCATCTTTCATTTTCCATAAAACCAAAAAAACAGTTCTTGTTGATAAAAAATAATGATGATTATTATAATAATCGTGTTGTCCTGCAAAATCCCAAATTGAAACATCAATTGATGGCCGCTGATCGTGACTCTTGAGAATTTGATCTTGAATTTCAATTCCATGAGTTGCAGCATTTCGAATGACTCTTTTCAATCTTTCAATCCATCTATCTCTTGTTTCTTCATCTTTGAAATAAATTTCAATTTTCTTTGGATTTTTATCTTTCAGTGGAATTAATTCTAATCCTGTTTCTTTTACTTTTTCAACGCTCCACTGTTCATTTTCAAGAATAATTTCCTTATAAACTTTGTCTAATTCTTTTGGTTTATATCTTCTAAAATATTTTCCTTGTAATTCAATTAAATATTCAGTTCTCATCAATTTTCCTTTTGTTTCACCAAGATCTCTAATTGGAAATAAGCAATCTAAAATTGTAGTTTTACCAACATTTTCATATCCAACAACCATTAATTTTGTTCGATAAAGTGGATTTGAATTTGGAGATTTGCATAAATCTAAAATGTATTGAACAATCGATTTTGTTCCTTGATTTCTAATTTCAATTGGTATTATTTCTAATCCCTCTGTTGATTGCAATTCAATATCATCAATTCTATTGATTATTTTATTTTTATTTAAGAGGATATTTATAATTTTATTATGATGTTCAAATTCAAATTTTTTTAAAAAAAAGAAAAAATACTCAATTTTTTGGATGTTGCCTAGCTGTCCATTTTCATATTTCCAAATCGAAGTTTTTAAGATTTCAAGGGTAATTGAAGGTGTCAAACCACAATTTATTAACCTATTTCAAATTTTAAATATTTCAGAATTTGAAGGAAGAAAAAAAAAATTCAAAATAACCTTAATTCTTTGATGTTTTTATTCTTTTTTAAATGTTCATTTAAAACAAGAAAATCTTGTTTGTTGATTGTTTCATTTTCAATTCCAAAGAAAGGACAACTTTGGAATGTTTCTAAATATTCTCGATATCTTTGTTCTATTTTTATTGTATTTTATTTATTTATTGTTCTATAATTTATTGTTCAATCGAAAAAACCTGTATCAATTTCTTTAATAAGTTTCACAATATTTAGATGGCTATATTCTTTTGCAATGTCAAATGCCGTTGATCCATTATTTGTTTTCTTCCTTATTGAAATTCGCTTATCATTTAATAACAATTTCACAATATCAAAATGTCCATTTTGACAAGCAACATATAATGGTGTCCAACCATCATTATCTGCTTTATTGGTATCAATTCTTTTATCCTTTAACAATAACTTCACAATTTCAATATGTCCTTTTCGACAAGCAACATAAAAAGGTGTTGCTTCATAATTTGCTTTATTAATATCAACTCTTTTATCATTTAATAATAATTTCACAATATCAATATGTCCTTTTTCACAAGAAATAGAAAAGGGCGTTTTGCCATCTGAAGCTTGATTGACATTAATTTGTTCGTTTTTAAGTAATTTTCGAACTTCTTCAATTTTTCCTTTTGAACATGCTTCCCAAAATTCATCTAATGAAAAAGAAAAATGAAAAGGGAAAAAAAATTAGAAATGATCAAAAATCTTAGTGGGGATATAAAACCCACTAGTGATTTAACAGAAGAAGAAAAAAAAATTGTTTATTTTCTTTTGTTTGGTGGGTTGTAGGAAACTACACCCGATACATAAAATAATAATAATAATAATAATAATAATAATAATAATAAATTAGAAAAATTTTTAAAAAAATAAAAGAATTCAATCTAATAATAATCAAATTGGGTTTCTGTTAAAAATGAAAATAAAAATAAAAATTACGGGCTGCAAGTTTTTTTGTCAAATTTTCTCTTGTTTCATTTGGATTCATTTGGAATGATTCAATTAATTTAACAATCTTTGGATAATCTAATTTTCTTTTCCAATTTTCAAATTCTTCTTCCCCTTCAATTGCCATTTTTTCTTTTGCAATATCAAGACCAGTTTTTCCACTATTATCTTTTTTATTGATATCTATTTCTTTTCCACTCACTAACAGGTATTTTATCACTTCTGTTTCTCCATTTAAACAAGCAATCAAAAAAGGTGTTGATCCATCATCATTTGTTTGGTTGATATCAACTCTATTATCATTTAATAATAATTTCACAATTTCAGTATATCCATCATAACAAGCAATCAAAAGAGGTGTGTAGTTATATTTGTCTGTTTTGTTTACATCAACTCTTTTATCATTTAATAATAATTTCACAATTTCAATATTTCGATTTCCACAAGCAATAAAAAAAGGTGTCCAACCAAAACTTGCTGCTTTATTAATATCAACTCTATTATCATTTAATAATAATCTCACAATTTCAGTCCATCCATTTGAACAAGCAATATGAAAAGGTGTTGATAAATTAAAATTCTGATTTTGCCAATTAATGTTAATTTGTGAGTTTTGAAGTAAATTTTGAACTTCTTCAACTTTTCCATTTGAACAGGCTTCCCAAAGTTTTTCTTCCATTCTGTCTTTTTCCTTTTTTTCATTGCTTTTCAATTAAATTTTCATCCATTTGTTTTTCCAAAGAGAACGAAAGTCCAGTAAGTAAGACCATTGAATCGATCCCACAGCATTTCCTGGCTATCAAGGATATTTTCAAACTTTTCATCACTTCTTCACTTCTTCAAAGTTGTTATGAAAAATTTATTTCAAATTTATTTTATTTATTGAATAAATTTACTTATTTTCTGAACAATGAAGAAGATGAAGTATAGGATTGTCGATTCTGTTTATTTATTTCAGCTTTCTTTCTTGATTTGCTTTTTATTTTGTGACTTTTTTAGAATAATAATTCCAATTTTGAACACATAGATGAATGGAAAAAAAGAAAGAAATGGATATAATCAACATAAATTAGAATAATTAAAAAAAAGAAAGATCAGTTGATATTTTGTTAAAATTTCAAAGAAAACATAAAGTTGAATCTCTAATGAAAAATGAAGAAAGAAGAAAGGATAAAACAAAAGAGATATTGGATACAATTTGGAATTAATTAATTGACACAAAGAAATAAAAAGAGAAGAAAGTAAAGCAAATAGAGAAAAGATAACTGAATACTCAAGTGAGTTATTAAACATTAAACATTAATTTAAACTTGGAAATGAAAAAATAAACGAAAAAACTCAATAAATGAGAAAGCAAATTAATTGAATATCTCCTCTTATTTATTTATTCAAGAAATGAGAGACATTAAACTCACAAATGCTTTGTTTTTTACATTAGAAAATAGGTCAGTTTAAGTGAATCTACTTTGCAGAAAGTCAATTTTGGATAGAATATCAAACTCAAAATACTAAAAATTCCAAGAATAGGAAGATAGAAATGACTCAAATGAATTCTCAATGTATCAATCTATCAACTTACTTATTCAATTTTTTAAAAAGAACATTATTAATGAATCTGACCAAGAAACTGAAAATCTGTTTATTGACAATTTGTGGTTCCAATTGATTGATTCAAGATTATAATCCTCAAGAACACTTTATTCTCTTTACAAATGAAAGGAAATGTGAATATTTTGGAGATTGAGCTTGTATTTTGATTCAAAAATTTAAAGGAAATGAAGAAATAAGATAAAATGAAGAATCTTTGAATTGATATTGATCAATTTGGAGTTATTATAAAGTTATGAGAAACTCTTTGGAAAGATTTGTAAGATACATTCAAGTTCTTTGGATTGAAGATTTTAATTTCTTGCTGTGCCAGTCATCTTCTTGGCTGAAATGGTGTTAATTCATTTTTAAATAAGTAAAAATCAAAATAATGCAAACATTATTTTAAGCAATTAATGGATTTAAGGTACACTTGATATTGAGGATTTTTTACCAAAATGTTGGTTTAAAATGCAAATAAACTTGTCATTGGCAAGATATTCCTTAACCCATCTTTCAATGGTTTTCTTTTCTGAGATAAAATGAAATGAATGAAATAAAATAAAATAAAATAAAATGAATCGATTTCCTGTTTATTTTATTTATTTGATTTTATTTTTCTACACCATCGTTACAAGCTCTTCAGCAGCAGTAGGATGAATTGCGATACAATTATCAAAGTCCTTTTTTGTTGCTCCCATTTTTACTGCCACACCAAATCCTAAAGATTTTCAGATTATTCAAATTCAAGATTTAACAAAATGTAATAAAAAAAAAAGTGAAAGAAACAAACCTTGAAGAATTTCATCACTTCCAATACCAATCATATGGACACCAATGACTTTTTCTTCAGGTTTAAGACAAACAAGTTTCATAGCAGTTTTTGTTTTTCTTTCAGTGACTCCATGATACATGTTAGTGAACTATGATTTTTCAGATTTCAGAAAAAATAATAAAAATAAATAAATAAATAATAAATAAATAAATAATAAATAAACAAAATTACCTTTGAAGTATAAATTTTAATTTTATCATCTCCATACTTTTCTTTTGCTTCTTTTTCAGTCAAACCAATGGAACCAATTGGTGGATGAGAGAAAACAACTGAGGGAACAAATTCATAATCAATTTTTGCATCTTCTTGTCCTCGAAATAATCTTGCAGCTAATTTTCTTCCAGCTGCAATTGCAACTATTTATTTCATTTTTATTTATTTACTATTTTGTTTTTGTGAAAATGAAAATTTTTAACTCACCTGGAGTTAATTGAAGTTTTCCACAAACATCTCCAAGAGCATAAATTCCTTTAACATTTGTATTTTGGTATTCATCAACTTTAATATGATTATCTGAGTCTAATTCAACTCCTGCATTTTTGAGATTCAATGAATCAATATTTGGAGAACGTCCAATTGCTGAAATAATAACATCAAAATCTTTAATTTCTTTTTCTGTCCCATGTTGTGAAAATACTAAATCCAATTTTTGATTTCTTTTTGAAATTGACTTTGTGTCTGCATCTTGATAAAATTTAACTCCAGATTTTGTCATCTCTTCAAGTAAAACATCTTTAACAATAGTATCAAAGTTTCTTAAAAGAGGTGATCGAAGTATCATTGAAACCTCACTTCCAAGAGAATTTAATACTCCACTCAATTCAGCTCCAATATATCCTCCTCCAATGACTGCAACTTTTTTTGGGACTTTTGTTAAGTCAAAAAAGCCATCGCTTGTGATTGCGAGCTCATGTCCTGGAAAATTTACATCGACTGGTTTAGATCCTTATTTTTTTCAATTGAATAAAGATGTATTTAGTTTATTATTGATCCATTAGTTGCTTCATTTTTTTTTTTTTTTCTAAAAAAAAAAGAGTTACCAGTTGCTATTAAAATATGTTTTGCTGAATACTCTTGTCCATTAACAAGAACTTTATCTTTTGAAGCAAAAGATGCAAATCCTTCAATAAGTTGAACTTTATCTTTTTCCAAATTGTTTCTATAAATTCCATTCAATCTCTTGATATAGTTATCCCTTGATGCCTTGAGTGACTCAAGTGAAAAGTTATTCACCTTCAAATCAAATCCATAATCTTTTGCATCATGATGGATATATTCTGCAAGGTTTGCTGCATTCCACATCACTTTTTTTGGTACACATCCAACATTAACCTATACATATCAAATTCAATTATTAACATTGAAATGAAGGAATAATGAAAAGAAAATGTTTTCTTACACAAGTTCCACCAAGTTTTGATTTTTCAATCAAAGCAACTTTGGCACCATATGAAGCTGCTCTTCTTGCAGCTGCAAGTCCTCCACTTCCACCTCCAATTACTAAAAAATCAAACATATTTCTAATCATTTTTGCTTTTGCTTCTATGCTAATTTATACTTTGCAGGTTCTAATAATTGTTTTGACAATTTTCTTCTAAATTTTCCTATTTTCCTATTTTTTTTTTTTTTTTGAAACATAAAAGTTAGTATTTCAATATTGTGATTATAAGTTGTAGTAGATATCAATTCGAATCATATTGATTTCAATTAAAGATCTCTATTACTATTGAATTGGAATTGAATCAAAAATTATTTATGCGCATAATGAATAAGAAGATGACCAACTTTGAAATTTTTTTTTTTTTTTTTTTTTTTGGGTTGAAAAGTGTAAGTAAATTTGAAGAGTGAAAATCCAAAGTTGAATCTGTAAAGTTTGATTCGGGTACTTAGCTCAGTAGTAGAGCGCTGCGTTCGCATTGCAGAGGCCATGGGTTCGATTCCCATAGTATCCACCCTTTTTTTACTTTTTTCAATCAATCTCTTTTCCCTGCGGAACTCAATAAAACTCGAAAACCTTTTACTTTTTTTTTTCAATGTTCCAATTATATATTTTGATTCTTTCTTCAATTTGTTCATTGAATTACAAAAGGATCACTTTTTTTTTTTTATTTAAAATGGGTGCAAAAATTTATTATGATTGGTATTTTTTTTATTACAACAAAACATTTTTTTTTTCTTTTTGGTAAACGGTTTACCAAATCATTTCATCACCATCACCACACTTTTTAGCTTTTCTTTTAGAAGGTGCCATTGCTTTTCTAAAGAGCTATTGATTTTTTTTTTTTGAAAAAAAATTTAATTATTTTGAAAAAATACAATCAATAAAATCAAAAATATAAAAAATCAAACCTCTGATTTATACTTTTTATACATTTCTGTTACACCTCCTCCAGCTAATAATCTTTCTTCAATATCAGATAAAGAAAATCCAAATTCTTGATTCTTTACAATAATCTTTCTCTTTGGAACATCAACAGTAATTTCTTCTCCTTCTGTTGCTAGTTGATAAAATTTTTCATCCGTCAATGTAATTCCTAACAATGCCATATTTGATTGGTTCCTAGCATAAATGAAAGCATATGATTTGGCAATAACAACATTAACTCCACATCCTTTTAATGCACGAGGTGCTTCTTCTCTTGATGAACCACATCCAAAACCAATTCCTGCAACTGTAATATTCCATCCTTGTTTCACTTTTATTTATTGTATTTATTTAAACATTTTATTTATTTTGTAATTTTTTTTTTTGTAATTTTTTTTGAACCTTTTTCACGGAATTCAGGTCTAAAATATTCAAAACAATGAGTTCCAAGATCTTCATCATTTTTACCAGGCATATATTCAGCAGGAATAATTGCATCTGTATCAACATTATCTCCAAATACTTGAGCTTTTCCTCTATTTTATTTTTGAAAAAATGGGTTAATTTCTAAAGAAAAAACAAAAAAAATGAAAAAAATTACTTATAAACTTCATCAATTGAAAGTGAATCATCTGCAGTTACAAGAGCTGCTTGTGATTGTAATTGTGGAGAAGGTTCAACAATCTAAGGTAATGATTTTAATTCAAGAAAGAAAAGAAAAGAAAAATCAAAGCAATTCAAAAAAGAACCTCATATTTTTCTCCTGGTACAAGCCAAATTTCTAACATTTTTTCATATTGTTTTTGATCAATAGCATTTAAAAATGGTCTAGGATCAGTAATCTTTTTTTTTTATTTTTTTATTTTGAGTTGAACATTGAAGAAAAAAAATAAAAGTAATAAAATAAATTTTACTTTCATATCAAAACTTGATGCTGCAACAGTTGAGGCTGAGGCAAGATTTGCAATAGATCCTTTACCCATTCTATTTGGGAAGTTTCTATTTTGACTCGAAAGCCAAACTTCTCCTTCGCCAGCTTTATCAGCTGCAACTCCTAAACAAAAACTACATCCTGGTGCACCAACTTCAAATCCAGCTTTTTCATAGATTGCAATCAATCCAAGTTTTCTAAGTTTTGCAACAATGGAAATACTTCCTGGTGTTACACGTTTTTTACCTTTTCCAGTCTAAAATAATTTGGTTATTGAAAAAAAAATAATAAGATTTTTTTTCAAAAAAAAAAAAAAAAAAAAAAATGAACTGGTTTGATTCCAGCTTTCATAGCTGCATCTAAAACTAATGCTGCAAGAATTAAATCTTCTTCAGCTGTTGTACAAGCACCAATAAATACACCATCTAATTCTTTTCCAACAACTTCTGTAACTGAGACAACATTATCAGGTGAAGGATATAATGCAACTAATGAATCGATTTCACTTAAATCAAGTTCATATTCTGCTGCATATTTAGCATCAGGATCTGCACGGAAATACTATTTTTTTTTTTCAAATTATTATTATTATCAAATTTGTTTTTATAGTCAGAAAAGAAAAAATTTACTTTAGATTGACTCTTTGATTTTATATCTGTTCTTTTAGCAATGAAAGCAGCAGTAACATCATCAGCTTCAAAAATTCCAGCAATTCCTCCAAACTCTGCAGTCATATTAGAGATTGCAAATCTTGCATCACATGAAAGTTTTTGGATATTTCCAGTATATTCTACAGCTCTTTCAAATGCAACAGTGTTTCGTTTAAGTTTTCCCATTGTATACAAAATTATATCTAATTGTTTATTTTATTTTTAATGATTGATTGAATTTTTATGTTTTTCTTTTTTTCAAATTAAAGTAAAAAAAAAATTCAAACCTTTTCCTCCAATTCCAAATCTTGGTTCTCCTTTATAAACTATTTTAACAGTTTCTGGTACTCTAAGCCAAGTTTCCCCAGTAACTAAAGGCATAACAACATCAGCTGCACCAAGTCCAATAGCAAAAGTTCCAAGGGCACCTAATTTTGATAATTTTTTTAATAAAAAAGAAAGAAAAAAAAGTAAAGCAAAGATTTCAAAGTTAACCTGCTGAAGGAGAATGAGAATCAGCACCACAAATAAGCATTCCAGGTTGTGCTCTATTTCTATAAAAATCTGTATGAAGAATTGTTTGATTTGGTCCATAAAAATCCACTACACCAGCTTCTTTAGCAAATTTTTCTGAGACTTCAATTAATTCTAAAAAAAAAAAAAGTGATGAAAATAAGAATTCAATAAAATTATGGAAAAAAGGAAAAGAAAAAGAAGATTTACTTTTTGGTTTAGCTTGGTCATTAATTCTTGGATCAACTGTATGGTCAATAGCCAACCAAAATCGGTCTTTTCTCCAAATTTCAGGGCGTTCCATTTCAGAATAAGTTTTTTCCATTCCAACCCATGTTAACTAAAATTTTTTTAAAAAAAAAATTCAAAGAAAAATAAATCAATCAATAAATAAATACTTCTGATGCCAAAGTCCAATCTACTTTTACACAAATCATTTGGTCTGGTGAGACTTCTGCTTTCTCCAATCCAATAGCATGATCACATAAAATTTTTTCTGCAAGTGTCATTGCTCTTACCTAAAATATTTTATTGTTCAAAGTCGAAGAAAATAAAAGAATAAAATAATTACTTTTCTTCTTAACAAAGGTACTAAGTTTTCAATTATCTTGTCTCCCATTTCTTTGGTTTGGAAAATGACTTTGGTTCCTTTACCAATATCAGCTGTTCTTGCTCCTGATTCAAGAGTGATTTTAACAGCAGCTTCAATGAGTTCAGCTTCTTCATTTAAATTTAAAGAATGTCTCAAAAGTAATGCAGCACTAAGAATTGCGGCAATTGGATTTGCAACTCCAAGTCCAGCAATATCTGGTGCGGATCCATGAATAGGTTCATATAATCCCAAACCTTCACCATTTAGTGATGCAGAAGGAAGAAGACCCAAAGATCCAGGAAGCATTGAAGCTTCATCAGTTAAAATATCACCAAATAAGTTCTATTTTTATAATTGAGTTAAAAATTTGATTCCTCAAAAAAAAAAAAAAAAAGATAAAAAAAAAAACTCACTTCAGTTAAGATAACATCAAATTCACTAGGTCTTCTAATAAGATCCATTGAAACAGCGTCAACATACATATGAGTTAATGTAACATCAGGAAATTCTTCCTTAATAATTTTTTCCGTAACTTGACGCCACATTCTAGAAGTTGCTAATACATTTGCTTTATCAACTTGAACAATTTTCCTTGATTATTGTTTTTATTAGAAAAGTTTGTTTTATTTTCCCAAAAAAAAAAATAATAATAAGTTTAAAAAAAAATGATGAATTACTTTTTTCTTTGTCTTGCTAGATTTGCTGCAACTCTAGTAATTCTTGCAATTTCATCATGAGTATAAGACATAACATCATAAGCTTTTTTGAAAAAAAAAATAGATCAAAAAATTTTAAAAAATTTTTTTTTTATTTCAAAAAAAAAAAAAAAAAAAAAAAAAAACCTAATCCATTTGTTGCTTCTTGTCTTTCTCCAAAATAGATTCCTCCAGTCAATTCTCTAACAAAAACGATATCAACTCCATTTAAGAGTTCTTTTTTTAATGGTGAAAGTGAAGCCAATTGTGGAGAAATGATAGAAACAGGTCTAAGATTTGCAAAGAGATTCAATCCTTTTCTAAGTGCTAAAAGGCCTTGTTCAGGTCTTTTTGGGGCTTTATCCCATTTAGGTCCACCGATTGCACCAAATAAAATTGCGTTTGATTTTTTACAAGCTTCTAATGTTGAGATGGGGAGTGGTTCACCTTAATTATTTTTTTGAATTTATTAAAATTAAATCATTTTGAATTAAAAAGAAAAGAAGGTAAATATCAAGAAAAAATAAAATGAAAAAAATACCAGTTGCATCAATGGCTGCTCCACCCATTAAATGATGTTCAAAATGAAACTCATGGCCTCTTTCTGTAGCAACAACTTCAAGAACTCTCTTTTTTAATTTTTATTACTTACGTTCTCTTTTGTTTTCTTATTTGAAGAAATGAATAAAATAAAAATGATATACTTTTGCTTCTCTTGTCACTTCAGAACCAATTCCATCACCTTCAATGACAACAATATTCGCCTTTGTCATGTTTATCTGTTTATTCTAAAATTCAAAAAAAAAAAAAAATTAAATTAAAATTCAAAGTAAAGAGTAAAACTCAATTCAAATACAATTTCAAAAAAAAAAATAAAATAAAATAAAGAAAGGTAAAGAAAGGTAAAGAGAAAAAATGTTTCTTATTTTACTATTCTTGTCTTCTTCTTACTTTTTTGAAAATGAATGACAACTCGAATTCGAAAAAAAAAAGCAACTTTTTTAAAAAAAAGAGTTAATTAATGTAAGGAAAAAGAAATAGGATAGGATAATTCAACAATCAGAGAGCAAAGAGGAAGATAGACAGATAGATAGATAGTTGAATATCAAAGTAAAAAGATTGAAAAAAAAAAACAAAAAAAAAAACAACTCATCCCTATTTATACTTTTTTATCTTATCTTATCATTCCACTATTGATTGGTTCAATCCCAAAAACAAAAAAAATTGTTCTGATTGATTGCGAAAACTGACTTATCATCCCAATTATTATGATAAAGACTGAATCTGACTTAATTGATCTATTAATCACAACATTCATAATAATTATAATTATGTATTTTATTGTTTCAAAAAAAAAAAAAAAAAAAAAAAAAAAAAAGTTGTCAGCGAAATCTTTGAAATCAGACTTACTGGAAATGATTGAATGTTATGAACTATTCAGTGGCATAGGTGGAATGGTATAATTTTTGTTACTATTTTGAAATTGAAATCTCAACCTAATATACAATAGCATTATGGACTTTTAGAATCAGGAGTTGATGCAAGAGTTATAATGGCAATAGATATCAATGACACGGCAAATCTTGTCTATACTTTCAACCATGGAGAAGGAAGAGAGAATCAAGAAAAGTCTTCAAAGAAAAGAAGAAGGAAAACAAAAGAAATAGAAAAAGAAATAGGGAATAATGAAAGTATTGTAGAAAATAAGAATCCGAAGTGGAAAGGTGTTATATCAAAATCAGTTGAGGAGTTCACATTGAAAGATCTTGGAGGTGATCATGATTCTAAAGAGAAGAAAGTTTGTTGGTTGATGTCTCCTCCTTGTCAACCTTATACAAGGAATGGTAAAGGTGAAGGTGGAGAGGATTCAAGAGCTGGTGGACTTACTCATTTAACTCAATTACTTGAATCAACAAAAGATGGAAATAATAATAATGATCAACTTAAAGGACCAGAATATTTATTTCTTGAAAATGTGAAAGGTTTTGAACTATCTGATTCTAGAGATATGATTGTAAATACATTAAAAAGTTTGGATTATGAAGTTCAAGAGTTTCTTCTTTCTCCTTCACAAATTGGAATTCCAAATTCAAGATTGCGATATTATCTTTTAGTAAGTTTGAGTTATTTTTTATTGTTCTTTTCAATTATCGATTTTTTTGACTTTGAACTTTTCTTTTCATTAATATAGGCTAAAAGAAGACCATTAAGATTCAGTACTCCAACAACAATTGAACCAATGACTTATGTTCCAGGAAGTTTCTATTTTGATTCTAATCAAACAATCGAAAAGAAAAAAATTGGAGATTATCTTGAGAAAGAAGAGTAATCTCTGATTTTATTTTATTTTATTTTTATTCCAATTTAAATTGCACTTCTTTTTCCTTTTCATCTAGCTTAGAACAATATTTAATCCCAAATAAAATTTTATGGAAATGGGGAAAACAATTTGATATTGTCTCTCCTCAAAGTGAACAATGTTGTTGTTTTACAAAAGGATATGGACGTTATGTTGAAGGAACTGGTTCTATTCTCAATCCAGAAAATATGAATATTTTAGAATATTATGCAAAATATGAAAAATTGAAAGGAGATTCACAAAATCAAGAACTTTTTAATCAAAATCAAAATGAAAATGAAAGAAATGAAAATGATTCTGGTATTAAGAACCCTTTATTAGATTTAAAACTTCGATATTTTACACCCCATGAAATTGCAAATTTAATGGCCTTTCCTCAAGATTTCAAATTCCCTCCTCAATTAACAACAAAACAAAAATATAAAGTTCTTGGAAATAGTGTAAATGTAAAAATGATTTCAATTTTGTTAAAATACTTATTTGATGATACGAATAACAAGGAAGAAAATTAAATTGCTATGCTATGTTATATTTTTTCAATTAATCAATTTGATAGAATGTTAGAATTATTTTATTGGTTTTAAATGGAAAAGAGAATAAGTGCAACAGAGAGAAAAAAAATAAAAGTTCAATTTTTCCTTATTTATTTTGGAATTCCTCCAAGTAAAAGATAAATTGGCCAAGAAACATCAATTATTTGAGAAGAAGAAGTAGCTTGATAATCTTCAATTAACTCTTTTTCAATTTTTTCAAGAGGATCTGGAGAATTTGGATTTTTTTGTCGATAAGTTGGGTAAGCTGACCAAGAAGATAAATAACGAACAAATTCATGAATTGTCATTTGCTTCTCAATTACAAGTTGATTTCGAATAGCTTCACAGAAATCAAAATAGTTCTTCATTTCAACTTCAATATCACGATATTCATTATCAACATATTTTCTTCTATCTGACCAATATCCATCAAGTAAGTTGAAATAAAAATCTTCAATTTTTTTATTGGCGATAGAATTTGAAAGAATTGGATTTCCATTTGTCCAAATAGCACAAACACCTCCAGGTTTCTTTAAGACTCTTCGAATTTCAGTAAATGATTTTGGAAAATCAAACCAATGGAATGCTGTTGCAACTGTTACTAAATCAACTGAATTATCTACTTGAGCAATATCTTCTGCAGTTCCAACATTAAAACTAATTTTTGGATGTTGAGGTGTTTCACTGATTTGCTCTTTTGCAATATCTGTTCCAATTACTTTTGAATAATAATCTGCTAATGGTACTGTTGCTTGTCCTGATCCACATGCTAGATCAAGTGCAAGAGTTTCTGAACTGATTCCAATAATATCATTATTATTGTTATTATTAATTGAAATTGCATTGAGTATAATTAATTCAGAAGAAAAGAAAAGTAAAATGAAATAAAATTACTTTTTCTGTTGTTGTTGAGGTAAACGATTAGCAAAAGAGATGATTGTTTCAAAGAGACTTTTAGGATAAGTGGGTCTAAATAAAGCGTATTCCTTTGATTGTTTTGTGAATAATCCTGAGAGTGCCATTTTGATTTTATTAAATTAGTTTGTTTGATTAATCACTTGATTAATTGTAAATTTTGAATGTGATGTTATAAAACTTTGAAGATTGAAAGTGTCTATTTATTTATTGTTGAAGGAAAAAAAAATGATCTTGTCAGAGAATTTTTTGTTTTGTTTTTTCACTGAATCATCAAAAAAAAAAAAAAAAAAAAAAAAAAAAAAATGGCGGAAAGTTTGAGAAAAAATTTTTTTTTTGGTCTCTCAATTGATTTTTCTTCAACAAAAGAAAGATCTTTAACACATATTGATTTCAATAATTAATGATTGAATTGATTTCAATAATATTATTGACAAATCCTATACTACCTACAGAATGGAATGAATCTTGAAAAAAATTTGAAAACGAGATATTTTTTGAGAAACCAAAATAAATTATTCAATTCAAATTATTGATTTTTTTTTTTTGTTGACAAATTTAATTATTTATGCGAGAGATTGGAGAATAGTTCTCTAATTGTTCTTTTTTATTTATAATGATTATATAGCATCAAACTTAGTTGCGACTAGTTCCTGAAATTGCGAGGCTCAAATGAATTTAGAAGAGGTATTGAATTTTTTTTTTTTTTTTTTCAATATTAGTAATTTTTTTTCATTGTTTTTTGTTTCAATAGTCAATAGAAGATATCGCAAAAATCAGGGTTTTAGTTGTCCCAGTTGGAGTTATTTCAAAGATCAAATTTCAGAACTATTTCAATTTAATTTCTTCTTTTTCTTCAGTCGAATTAAGGGAGTTGACATACGAACAAAATGAAAATTTTGCTTGTATGAAATTTTTTTTTTTTTTTTTTTTTGTGATTATTAACAAGGAAAAAATTGATGTGAAAAATAATACTAATAAAATAATAGCTTATTTTAAGAAAAATGCAATTCAAGATGGACAAATGAGTTTTTCATATTATCCATGTCAACCACCTTTAAAAAGTGATTGGGAAGATTTTCAAATTCATCTTAAAATTCATGGTGTAAGTCACTCTCTCTTTTTTTTAACTTCTTTTTTTTTTGAACTCAAGGTCAACAAAAAATAAAATAAAATTAAATTATAAAAGATTATTGGAATCATTGATTGTCAAAACTCATCAAATTTAAGTGAATCATACAAACAATTTTCAACAGTTCTTACAAGTTTTCCTGGATATCTCTCAACTAGATGTTTTGCTTTTGAACCAACAGATAATCATTTAGATACTGAACAAAATGTTATTATGATTCCAAATAAAGGAGAGTTATCCTTTTATCTCTCTACAATGATTGAAGATTTTGCTTATAGTTTATTAAAAGTTTTGAATACAAAGGTTTTTAAAAAAATAATTAATTTATGAAAAATATCAAAAAAAAATAAACAATAATATTAATTTTCATTTCAAAAATTTAGATTCCATCAGAAGAAAAACCTTCAAATCAAAGTTTACAACTTGACCTTGCAAAGCAAATGGATCCTAGATCTCCTGAATTACTCAATGTTGCTAAAAAGAAGTAAAAAAAAAGAAAAAACATTTTTCTTTTTCCCACACTTTTTAAAAACATTAATTCTAAATAAATCATCTAGTACTTATCGAACACAAGGAAGAACACAAAAAGTAATTGCTGATATTTGTTTATTGGGTGGATCAACTAGAACTTCTTTAAAATTGTTTTATTTGAATATTCTTTAAACCTTATGCAAGTCAACTTTTTATATCAAATTTTTTCCTTTTATTTTCATTCTTGTAGATTCCAAGCTGCACTCGAGTTAGCAAGAGCATCTAATGATTATATTTATATTGCAAGTTGTCTTGAAGGAATATGTTGTGGACAATTACTAATAGATGTTTCTCTCTTTCTTTCTTTCTTTCTTTCTTTCTTTCTTTCTTTCTTTCTTTCTTTCTTTCGTTCTTCTTTCTTTTCATTTTTTTTCCAAAAAAAAAAAAGATGTTAGAAAATGAAACTCCAGGTTATTCTATGGAAATTGCTGAAAAATATAAAGAAATTGTAAATATTTATGATAAGAATGGAGCACCAATGATTGCAATAGAAGCTTGTTTTAGAGTTTCGAATTATTTATTAAAACATAAAAGGAAAATTTTTGCGGCTGATTTTTTAAATGAAGCATTTAGAATTAGTCGGAAAGTTATAGAAGAACAAAAAGTAAATATGATTTCTTTTTCTTTCTTTTCTTTTCTTTTCTTTTCTTTTAAATTTTTTTTTAAAATCTCTATAGAAAATTCAAGTTTTAAGTCTTTTAACAGCATTCTATAAAAAAATGTGTTTCCCAAGAAAATATTCCTTTTTTTTAACACAATTAGCTTCTGTAAGTTTTGGATTTTTTTTTATTTTTTTTATTTTTAGCCTTTCTTTTTTTTAGAAAATAAATAAAAAAAACCATAAAAGAAATTGGCTGAACAAGATAAAGATGCTCTTGCTTTAAATCTCACTACAAATGTTTTAAAATATTATAATCTTCATAGCTATGAAAATCTACGTATTTTCACTTCATTATTTTTTTTCTATATGGAAAGAGAAATTAATCTAATTGAATTAATTTTAGAATTAGAGAGTCCAGGAAACAATCTTAAGCTTGTTGATTGGCCTGCAATCCAAATTAATGTTTTAAAACAAATGGTAGCATTATGTGAAGAAGAAAAAAGTAACTTTCTTTCTTTCTTTTTTTCCAGTTGTTGAGTTTTGTTGAGTTTGGTATTCACTGAAAATTTAAAATTTGATTAGATGAGAAAAAGTTAATATTTTATTCAAATTATGCACTTGCTAGACTTAGCAAGCATTTAGAGAAGAGTGATCAACTTCAACTCATTAAAAAATTAACGGATGCTGCCTCAAAAAAGAAAGTAAAAAGAGGACCATCTATTATTTTTAATGAACTTCCAATTTTAAAGTCTCTTGATTTTCACAAGTATTTCTTTCTACCTTTTCTTTCTTTTCTTTTTCTTTTTCTTTTTTTCCTTCTTTTTTTTTTCTAATTCAATACATTTTTATAGGCAATCACCACATTTATGTCCTGTAAAAGAAAAAAATCTTGGTTATGTTCCTCCTGTTGATCAGGCACTCGAAAGTTCTTCTTCACTAAATTTGAATGATCCTTTTATCTATAATCCATATCAGACCTCAAAAAAAGTTGCAGAGGTTTCTTTTTCCTTTTTTCTTACTATCTTTCTATCTTTTGTTCTCTATTTTTTAAAATTAATTTAATAATAGGTCATTTTTGTAAAAAATGAAAATTTCCATGTTGTTATAACTTTAAATAATCCTCTTAATGTAAATATTCCAATTCAACAAATCTATCTAAGGTTTTTATTTATTTATTTATTTATTTATTTTTTCAAAATAAACTATACTTCTCATAATTAGCGCGGAAGGTTTACAAATTGAAACCCAATCCACTTCCTTAACACTTCTTGCAAATGATACAGCCGAAATAACTTTAGCTGCTAGAGCGCTTGAACATGGTGAGCTAACAATTAGAGGATGTTTTATTACTATGTTTCAGATTACTCAAGAACATTTGTTTTATGTTAAAGAGTAATTTTTTTTTTGACCTTTTTTCAAAAAAATAAATCAATAAAAAAAATAAAAAAATGCTCTAACAATAATTCAATATTTGTTAGGAAGAAAAAAGGAAAGAAAAATGAACAAGAAGAAAAATTTCGAACAGTTCTTGTTATTGATGAATTACCTTTACTTGAAGTAAATCTTTTATTGATTTCAATGATAAAATTCTGAACATTTTTTTCCTTTCTTCCAAAAATTAAAGATCACAGAAAATCATATGTTTTCAAGCTCTCTTACAATGCTTGAAGGAGAGAAGCACTATTTCTTTTTTTTTTTGATGATTCTTATTCTTTTTCCTTCTTTTTTTTCAATTTTGATTCTAATAATCTAAAATTATAATCAAGATTAACGACATCACTTGAGATTGAAAATATAGGAACAAGGATGATCAATTTCCTTCAAATAACTTTTGAAGAAAAATATCCTGAATCTCTTTCATATGAAGAAGATTATCACTATTGTATTTTTTTGATTTTTCAATTTTTTTTTTTATTTTCACTCAAAAACAAAAATAACAAACTTCAAATATAAAAAGCATTCATTCCACTTGTTGTATGTGATGATAAAAAAGTTCAACTTCCTCTTATGCCTTTAGAAACTACTTTTGTTCCTCTCCATTTTAATGGAAAATTTCAAAGGTTTTATTTTATTTTATTTTAAATTGTTTCCTTCTTTTATCTATTTCAAGAATTCGTTTAATTGTTAATGAAACATATTTAGCCCTGGAGGAACGTTACGAATTAAATATGGATTTTTAGAACCAACAAAAAATCTTCCCTTTAATTATATGAGAACAATTAATATACCTTTCACATTTTCAGTTGCTAGACCATTAACATTTTCAAATTTTTCAGTTGATAATTTCCAAAGCCTTCATAAAATTGAACATTTAAAAGATTTGGCTTCAAATCCAGATAGAGTTGAAAAAATTAATGGAACCAATTTTCCTGCTTCAAAGTTTTTTTATCTTGCATTTGATGTTCAAAATGTCTGGCAATCAGCTTTAAATTTAAATTTTAAAATTAATGATGGTAAATTTGATTGATTTGATGAAAAATAAATATAAAAAAATAAATGATTCCTTTAGCATCTCAAGATAATCCACTTCCAGAAGTTTTAACTAGAATTGAAAAAGGTAGTGGGCAAAGGTACTCATTAATTGATTTTTTTTTTTTTTTCTTATTAAACCTTTCATTAAAATCCATTAATTCTTTAGATTGGTTCTTTGTCTCCCTCGTTTTGATATGGATGAAAATGAAACAAAAAAGGATTTACCAACCATTAGAAATAAACAATTTATTCTTACTCAAGAATCACAATCAATAGATCGCGAAGTTTTTTTTTTTGTTTTCTCTTTTCTTTTTCATTTGAAATGATGTAATGAATAACAATAACTTAGGTATTTTGGTACAAAACCGAGTTGGTAAAAAAGATTTCACTTGAATGGACTCAGGTTTTTTTTTTTTTTTTTTTTTTTTTTTTTTTTTTTTTTTTTTTTTTTTTTTT
>Ga0209960_1001494_pt1 | contig 30259 bp, 25 predicted proteins | sample ThiBiot_500_plan_2_FD_183947 | JGI IMG/M metagenome (GOLD analysis project Ga0209960, IMG submission 183947) | Wastewater bioreactor microbial communities from Cape Town, South Africa - Thiocy_expt_500_plan (SPAdes) | ecosystem: Engineered > Bioreactor > Thiocyanate-remediating >... | reverse complement strand
GTACGCATTTTATTTCCGATCGATGATATTTAACTTTTGAAAATAAAGGTTTGTAAATCTCGAAATAATTTTAGCTAAGTCTATTAATTAATGTATTCTATCATAAATGTTTGATTGCTAATTAATATATGGTACCATGAACAAGTCATTTTTCATTTCTATTAATTTCAAGTACTTTTACTACATCAATTATTACACTTTCCAACTATAACTGAATTTATTATTTTTTAAATTAAATGTAGTTTTCTATTCAAATTCAAATAGTAGTCGTTCCCATGGGAATAGTTTTTATTATGAATACATCGTGATTCACTGTTGAAGGTTGAACTCGTCGTTGATTTGTTGTAGTATAACGTATTTTATCTGCCGATGCTCTAAAAGCATTTTTCCAAGCGTACCAAAAACGAACATCTAATGCTGCAATAATAATTGGATCCAAAGCTATTTCAATAAAATTCAACAGTCGAAAAAGTGCTACTAGATCAGCAGTACCAACTGACATTTGAAAAAGAATAACATTCGGTGACCAAAGAGAAAGCCAGATTGTGTAGAAGATCATAAATTGAATAACTAATGAACGATGATATTTGTCACGAGCTGATATATGATGTTGACTTCGTTGTAAACCTGATGTCAAACGTACATGTTGAACACTCGCACCAATAACAAATAAATTCATGAAGATTGGCAAGAAAAATGTAAAAATTAAGTTGAATACTTGAATGGAAACATTCGAATAGACCACTAAACATCTATTCGTTCCATAACCTTCCAATATACACCAATTAAAGTAAAATTGAATAAATGAATATATCAATGGTATGATATAGATGCCTAGATGAGTAAATATTAATGTTTTCGTATAACTTCGATATGGATTTCGATTGTATTTTATTTGTATATAACGACAAATATTCAAAGCTAGAAGAATATAAATTTCTAAGACGTTGAAATAATTGTCAACTGTTCCATCAAAATAACACACAATCCATTGCCATAGTGGACTTGCTTGACATGCAGACGGTATCGTGTGAACAATATAAGTAATGAAAAATCGAAGTAGAAGAAATATGTCAGTAATCAAATATGCATAGATCCATTGCATCGATTTTTGTCTAACTGATGAACAGAAGATTAATTGAGACCAAAAAATTGCATGAAGAAATGATGCAACTATGCAAGTATATAATCGAGAGTATCGACTTGCTCGTTCTTCAGAATTCCAGTAAAATCCTGATAAACATGTCCCGTTAGATATGTTCAAATCGTAAATACTCATATTGTAGTTATAATGAAATATGCGATATTCTTATATATATTTACGTATCTCAAACAACATTTCATGATAGACAAAAATTATTCAATTCTAACGAAATAATTAGAGAATATGACGTCAATATTTTCTTTTAATTCGAGTAGAGAAGAAATTATTCCTTAATTAAATGTGCACACGGATGTCATGCATTTTTTAAAACGTACGTATAATAAAGAAGCATACCAACAGAAAATGAAATTATCGTTTTCGCGACGAAAAACATGAAAAATGAGACCATAGTCTTTGAAGTCCTTGTCGGCATTGTTCAATAAATTTATTGAATTCGTCTCGATATAATTTCGATGGCAGAACAAAAATGACAAAGATCAGCATTGATGGTAGAAATGACACTAAATATCCAATGAGATAAATCCACGGACTACTATTCGTTTGCATACAACCAGCAAGAAATGAAATAATTAAACGTGGTAATGATAAGATTATCAGAATACATGGTGAAATTAATAGATGACGATTCTGATGAATTTGTTCGTAGAGTATCTGATGAAGTAATTGATCAGTGTGAAGATTTCGTCTTCGTTTTGTTGCTGAAATAACAATGATCAATGGTGAAATAATATTCAATATAAATGGTAGAAAAAAATGAAACATATGAATGAATTGATTGAACGATAGCAATTGAGATGAATAAGAAACAATACACCAAATACGTTCCTGATTTTCATTACTATTATCATCAGCTAATTGACGATGAATTGGATCGTAAATATGCGATACAATTATCACTAAAGTAAGACAACAAATGGCATATTTAGCTATTTGAACACTTTTCTTTTGATTAAAACGTATTCCTTTAATCACACTAAATGCTCGTTCCAAAGCAACAAAACCATTCAACCATCTATCCATATTCAAACAAACCTCTAATAAATAATCAAATGAATAACATTGAATATTGAGAAATGTTCGATTAGTTATCATGCCCATTTGTGCTTGTAAGAGAATTGAAAATTTTAAAATTAACATAATCGAAGTTAAAAATGACGTGATTGTAGATGCATAGAGATAATATCCACAACCTACTTTACGTGTTTCATGACTTTGAAATATAATAAAACATAAGATTCCATTGATAATTCCAACAAGTGCAATAATAATAATGAATGATAAAGTTATTTTAACAATTGTAGGTTGATGAATAAGACGAACATTTGGTTGAATATGATAACCAATAATACCGTCGAGTGAAAGGTCAAATAAACTTGATTTAAATTGACATAATGGACCATATGAACAATTTCGACATGTACATCGAAATGTTTGAGGACAATGAACATCATCTTGTGTACATTGACCATTATTTTGACAGGTACTTAATTTAAAACAATTATGAACAAGATTTGAATCAAATTGAAAACAGTTAGCAATACGTTGAGAACCAAACTGTTGGCACAAACAAAAATGATCTTGATCATAAAAACATGAAATCGATTTTTGACATGGTAAATGATAGTATTTAATTCGACGAATAAGAGCAAAGTTAGCAATTGTATCATTGACATATTCATTTATGTGTCCACAACGATCAGATGATGAGAGAGTTTTATAAATAGTTCTTGATCGATTGTAATTTTTTTCGACAGCAACTAAATAATAATCTTTATTCGATAGTTCAGTCAAAACAACATGAAACGGATGAGACCATCGAATAGTAATTTCGTTCTGATAGAGTGGAATCGATTGAAATGTTGAACCATTTCGAACTGGATTATGTTTTTGCATTTCAATAAAATGAACAAGCATCGAATCTGCTAATGTTAAATCAATTTTAGTATCGAATGAAACGATAATTTTAGTATTTTCTAGTTCACATCGATCACCAATAAATCCTTGTGGACAAATACAGAAGAATTTCTTTTCTGAAACCATATCATCATCGATAAGAACATATTGACCATTGTTTAGACAGCCTAAATTTGTATTCGAAAGTAAACATCGTGGACCCCATCGATCTGGCGGGCAAATACAAATTGATCGACCATTAGCTTCAATTCCAGCACAGTACAAATTCAATGCACATGTACAATTGTACGGAATTGAACAATCTCTACCAGTCCAACCGGGTTTACAATGACAAAACGTTGATTCACTCGTATTCTCAGCATATTTTATGCATTGACCATGAACACATGGACGGCAAGTTACTTTGCTTGATTGATTATTTCTTGGAATAGTCAAGACAGAAGCAATGCGATGTATTGGTAGAAAAGGTAATTTCAATGGAATAAATAAACGTCCTCGATATGCCAAATTATTCTTTTCATAAATATCAATATGAATTGAATAGGTTCGATTTGATGGTTTTGGGCGAGTTGAATAAGTTAAATAGAAATTAAACTTCGTTTCACAATGTTTAATATAGACATAAGTTAGTTTTTTTGACGAATGAACTATTCGTTGTGTTGTATTATCAATTAATTGAACGATTATAGAAAATATTGTTCGTCGAGAGTCTGCATATGTTTGAAATTGTAGAGTTAAAGTCACACGTTGATTTTGATATTGACAATAATCACCATAGTAACTTAATGGACAAAGACAAATGATACGGTTCGAATCGAAATGAAATCGAAGAGGATATCCACGGTGACATTCGAAATTGTATGAAAATGTTTGTTCTATTGGTTTCAATTCTGATACTTTATCCGGTTGTTTATTTGTTAATGGTTCATCCAGAGCGAAATATCCTAATTGAACTTTCAATGAATTGTCAGGAAGTGAACAAAAATATTGACGTAAATATGAATGATTGAAAGAATCAGCAACAGTGCAGTCATAAAAGAAATTATTAGTCAGATTACAGAGTATTTCTGCAGTTTCGTTGATACAATTTGAGCTACAAACAGCAGTTAAATATACGCATCGTTCATTATTGATAGCATCACAATAAAAATTGTGTGAATGTAGATACTTATCCGTGAATTTACATTTTATTGGTTCATCTATCGCACCAAGACAATCAATACGCCGATCATTAGCTTTTACTAATGGTAAACATATTAAATCAAATGTTCCCGGTTCAACACATATATGATGATTTAAAGGACACTTGATTAGTGGATTTTGATTGCAGTCGACTTCATCTGCTCCATTTAAACAATTCCAATATCCATCGCATCGTGTGTATGTATTGTTGCATTGCCAAAATTCACATTCAGTTTCATCAGTATGATTCATTCCATCGATAATAATCGGTAATAATTCTTGAAATCCATCACAGATTGTTGAAAATATAATTATTTTGCTTACAATATTATTTGTTCCATACGTGCTACATACATGATACGGACTTTGTTGACATAAACTCAATGTTTCATCTTCGCATATTTCAAGATTAGAATCAGACGGACAATCACATGCCCCATCATTGAAGTTAAATAAAGATATGCATTTGTTATTCAATAGACATTTCTGAAGTAAATCGGATTCCATTGGTGAGCATACTCCATCGATTAATGTACAGTTTTCATCATCTGAATCTGGACAATCAGAACCCCGATCGCAAACATATTGTATTGGAATATATTGAGTCGTATGTTTGCAACGATACATAAATGGATTCGTGTCATTGTCTATGTTTTCATAGGAAATTATATTGCACTGTCTAAAATATGTTCTTATCGATTTGATTTGTTCTTGTAATGTCGAAATAAATCGGCCAGAAGATGAAAATTTAATTGGCGAATCTTCAATTCGACGGCAAGTTCGATTATTATAAGTAAATAAAGTGATATTATTCGATTGAAGATTTTGACAATGTTGTTCATCATAACAAACCAAATCAGGTTTACGTCGATATGAATAAAGTTTGGTTTGTTTAAAATAACCAACGTAGACATGACCAAATGCGAGAGGTGCTGCCGGTGTTATAATCACATTTGGACATGTTTCACTAATTAATAGTTGACATTTGTCATTTTCACAAATGTCTTGACATATTCTTGATCGAAAGTCTTCACGATAAAATATACAATAAAATGCATCATAACAAATACTTGATAATGTTGTTGGTTTATCACTGATGATCAGTTTTTTCAGAAGTTCATGACGTATCAAGTCACATGAACTTGAGACTAGTATCGGTATCAGCAGATTTGCACTTTCTTTGTTTATACATGCTACGTCTTCGTAACTAATCATTGGCCTATAATGTAGTTCATTCGTAAGCGATCTCATCAATCGATGATTATCAGATTGATCAAAACATTCGGAAATATAAGATTCATCAAAAAGAAACTGTTTCGAAATACATTGCCCATTATCACACCGATGTTCGTCTTCATTACATTCATTAGTTAGTAATTGCCAACAAAATTTTTCGTCGATTTGATCGTTCGTACAATCAATAGATCCATCGCAGATATCTGCCCAATCGAGACAAATCGATTTCGAACCTCGGTTACATTCTAAATGCATGTAACATGTCAAACTTGTTGGTTTATATTCAGTCTTATATAAATGCAGAATTGTTTCTTCTAATGTAGACAAATTTTCCAATTGTGGTAAATAAAGAAATTCATATTGACATTGACTACCAAATCTTGGTTTTGAACAATTGTAGAATAGATTCATTGACAATGATGATTGATTATAGATGAGATAGAATTGATATTGTTCGATTAAATCAATTGATGCCGACCATTGATATAATTGTTGGCTAGTAACATTTTGTTTTCGAAGATCAGCAAAAGTAAAAATTTGATCGAGAGGATTTATTTGAATAGGCCATTTTGACAATGTATCATCAGTCAAACAAAATGAGAGGATTTCTTGTGAATCTTTGGTACTAATTGGTAAAACCGAAATTTGAAGACAATCATGTGCGAATGTCTGATCATTAACATCGGTTAGATGAAAATTCGTTTGCGGGAATGTATTTATAATTGTAGAAAAAAGAAAAATATCAAGATAAATTCTCGGCAAAAGCTTCATTTTTTTTATTAGAGAATGCACTTTTTTCTCATGTTCTTTTATTAATCGATATTATAAAACGATGACATCTGTTTTTATTTTTAGTTTGATATATATGAAAATCTGTCGAGAATTTACACACGCAAGAAACCTTGATTAATCATGACTTTCAAATTCCATCCACTTTTTTCTCTATATAGTTACATCTTCATCTAATCAGCAAATGGATCATCGATATTTGTACATTTATTCAAGTTTTTATTTTTTTTAATTAAAATCGTTTTGCTTTTATAGCATTAGTTTTGATGAGTTCTAAGAACGTGACGATAATCGACGTAAACGACTAAGATTTCGATTGTAAATTTTAGTAGTACGTCCACAACTATCAACTGTAAGCCAACGAGGATTATCATCATTTGAAAACATATTTGTATATGTAGCCCAAATCTGCCAACGTTGATTTACTTTCATTTTAATTCCACAACCAGATCGATCTTTCGATGTATATATTGTAATTAAACTACTATGATTGGAAGACGATGGTTTCTTGAAAAGTTTATCGATTTGTAATTGAATATCACGACTCGCTTCTGTATCATTATTTCGCCAGGTTATTGTCGTATTTTTTACAGTACCAATAAAAATATAATCTGTCTGTTTAAACTCCTTGAGTAATGATAAATGCTTTTTCGAACACGAACAACTTAATACCGTTGAATTGAAAAGGTCAGTAATTGAAAAAAAAAGAAAAAGAAGAAAAATGATAACTTTCATTTTCGATCTAAAACATACGTATGTATATATATATATAAAGAAAGGAGAAAAGACAAATAACAACTAATAGGTTATGGTTGACACAATAAGCAAATTAATATAAGAAAAGGAAAAAGAGCGTCTCGTTTATTTTCTTTCATTAGTATGTCCAAAATTGACTTTTGTACATTTTCTCTATTATTGATTGGAAACGGTATGCTCCGCCTCCTTCTTTCATTCCATAAACATGACCCAATTCATGACCTATAATAGCAACGATAGCTTTCATTTTTTTCTTCATAAGCGCATCTGCAATTGTAATTGTTTTAGTATGAGGATTTTTTCCATGTGTTAATCTTCCTAATAAGCCTGAAAAAAAAAGAATATTCATATTTGACATTATCGATCAACACAACGTTATACCTCGTCGAAGTTTTTGTATATTGATTTGAAGACCATCTTTGTACGATATAGTACCCATCATTTCAATTAACTTTTGTCCATCGATAAATCTATTCTTGTTACCCCATAGTTTAAATTGATGTTTGAGAATCTCTTGTAAAACAAGCGGATGACGAAGCATTTTACATAGACGATGAAAAGCTGTTTCTAGTTTGATTAGTTTAATTGAACGAGAATGAATAGATCCTATCGTATCAAATTTAACATTAGTTTCAACCAATGGAAATAGAAGTGTTCCATTGTTCTTCGGTGGATTTTTGAGTTGTTCAATTGAATTTCCTTTCGAAATACCAATAAATATGAAAATAACGACAATACGAACGTCGAAGAACATGACAAGCAATTACAAGAATACTCGGTTTTTTTCTTCGTCATTTTGCTCATCAAATTAAAATAAATTAATATGTAAATTACATGTAGCTTTCTTGAGTTGTATTAGTGTCGAATTATGAAGAAAAAATGAAAGGAAAAATGTTGTCATGGTTTTAAACTGTCAATGTAAATCCATTCGAGTGCTCGAGCAGGACTCAATAATTTACAATAGTGAAAACCAGCGACGATTGAAATAGGATAATCATCAGATGTTCGAAGTGTAGGCGAACGAATAGTTACAATTGATTTGCCTTGACTATCTTTACCGACTTCATATTTCTATATCGAAAATAGAAAATAAAAATCAATATATCACAATGATTAGATTCTTACTAGAGGTGTCCATATCCACAAAGGTCCTGCATTCAAAGGACCAATATCATCTCCGATAATTATTTTCTTTCCAACCTTTTCATATCTTTGTCTAGTTTGAGTTTCTGTATTATTTAAAGCCCAATTGAGTGCATATTGATTGATTAAACCACATAAAGATTGATTATCTGTTTGATTGAAATCATATTTTCTACCATCTCGAGCCTGTAAAAGAACCTGTCTAGAAATGAGTTTGACTCGCATTTCATTGGCAGCAGTAGGTGTTTCTCCTGTATCTGAATCATCATAGACATTTTGTGTTACCGTATGAATATTCAATATACAATTATTTAACGGTTTCATATTTGAACAATTGTTATCCAAGTGTGCAAAATGTTCTGGCGTTTTATAAACAATATGAAATTCATCGGAAATATTCATTTGAACAGTATCATTTAAGCCACTCATGATTTTTTGTGCATATGGACTCCATGCACTGCCTAGTTGACATTGTTGATTGGTTTGATTGTAGCATGGAGGCAAGAAATGATAGGAACCTTCGAGTTTCGATGCATCAAAATAAGGTTGAGAAAACAATTTCGTTCGATTGAAATTATACTCAAGTAGTGATGTTGTTGTTTGATTATTTAGTAACATATTCATATAATCACAAATAAGAATAGCTAATTGTTGATGTGCAATTGTTTCATTGATTTCCGATGAGATATCATTTCGAATAATACGATTTGGTGGTTTACCTGATGCTACATTCATATGATTCATACCTGGAATGATCAATGTAAAATGTGGATATGTTGAATAGAAATAAAATGCCTCAATAATACGTGTTACACGAGTTAAACCATCGAGTTCACCCGATAATGTCAATGTTGATATTGGATAGATTTCAGTCGACGATCGATATTTACGTTCGAGATAGGAACCAATAAGAATTTGTCCAAAGATCTTATTGAGATGTTTTCGAGCGAGAATTTGTGATGCTATTCCGCCTAAACCGTGACCACTCAGAAAGATTGTTGCATTATTTATTGGCATACCAGATGTATGTAGTTTTGTTATCATTTCATCGATCACTTTTGGACGTAATTGTTCTAGTGGAAAATTATCGACAAATGATGGAATAGCAATCCATAACGAATTCAATGATACTGTTTGAATTTGTTCTGTCAAGAGAATATATCGTTCTGGCGGTAATTCAACATCAGGTATGAATATTAATGCAACATTATATCGCCCTTGTTTGATAGGTTTTAGAATAATATCAGATGATGTCGATATTAAATAGAAGATGCTGAAAACGAGACATAATTTAAGCATTTTTATTTTCAGTATGCAACTTGTCTTAGATAAACAATCGAAGAAGAAAGAAGAAAAACGTGCAGAGATAAAATTAAAAAAAAGAAACATGCATGATTATTTTCTGCTGATGAATCGTATATTTCAACGTTTTAGCGATATAACTAGAGATTGAAAATATATCTACTAGTTTGCTTCAACGCATACACATAGAAAATACGATGACTCATCGAACAACTCACCTTGAGTCTTTTCTTGTTTTGTATCAATGTGACGCATACTATTCCCATTGCCCCATAACATACTTGCGTACGATGTTACTACGTAAAATTACTGGGGAATCTATTATTCTCAGAGGTAGGTGTTTTAGAACTAACAATTTTATGGGAAATAATTACAAAGGTAAAAAATTGAGTATAAAATGGTACTTTCAATAGGCCGTTTGATATCTTTATTCTTCATTACAATTTATAACTAACTCAATATATTATACAAAATGAATCGAATGTTAATTTTATGTGTTGTCTTTGCTGTTTTCTTTCTTCTTCAAGTCAATGCTACATGTTATTGGACTGGTTGTCATGCACATTCTGCTTCGAGTTGGTGTCCAATAGGTATGCAAACAGCAAGTTGGCATTATTGTTGGGGTATTTTCGGTAAAGAAGAAAATTGTTGCACATGGACATAATTTTTTTGTTCTCATATTTTCATTTTCAAAATAAATAAAAAGCAATTAACAGCCGCTTTGATTTTCATTTTTACAAACTAAGTGAGAGTCAACCTCGTTATAGCGACTTCAACAGAATAAGATAATTACGTAATAAGGATTTCTTTAGCTAAAATGTTAAAGTTTGTCCAATTTAGTATACGATTACTGGTTAACTCATGTTGTTTAATTGCTGAATGTGGAACATTATTATTTTCGACTTCTGTGGTAACCTCAGTTTCGTTAGGAAAATATTCTATTACTTTATTATTTCTTTTTTGAACATCCAAGGATAGGATCTTCGATAGTATCAATTATATTTGATAGGTTTTCTATTGTCTCAACACCCTCACCCTCACCCTCAATTTCTGATTTACTCTTGAATTATCATGCAAAAGTGTTTTCAACGTAGCATTTATAAAAAAAAAGAATGGCGTATCACGAAACAAGTACAAATAATGACTCGTTAATTGATCAAATCAATCAGTGGGAACAAACATCAATCGCAAAGATTCAACAGACAGCTGAAGAACAGCGAAATATTCTTCGACAAACAATTCGTGAATATATTCAAAACATTGATAATCAATTGTCCAGTTTCAATGAAAAAATAGAACAAATGATGAAAGAGAAAAACAAGTAAAAAATCTTCAGCAGAAAATGAAGCAATATCCTCATATTCAAATTAGACAAGATTCTATATCAACATTCATTAGCAATATATCGATTATTGCAAGTAAACAAGAAAAAAAAGAATTGGAAGCAACATGCAAAAACAATTGCTGGTGGAAATGGCGAAGGACACAATTTAAATCAACTTAAATGGCCTCATGGGATTCATATTAAATGATCAACAACAATCGACTTTTATCGCTGATTCTAAAAATGATCGAATAATGTGTTGATCATCAAAATCTAAAGAAGGCCGTATTGTTGTAGGAGAAGATTCAAATCAGTTCAATTATCCAATAGATTTATTATTTGATTTTGAAAATAATCTTTATGTTGTCGATTGGAGAAATCATCGAATTCAAAGATTTGAAGTTGATCAAAATTGAACAATTATTTTTTCATATTTTTGTAAACATCCCTCAATGATGTCCTTCTATAATAGATCAATTAGTCGCTACACGTGCTTTTAGCTTGTTTCATTTCATTTTTTTTCTCGTTTATTGAATACCTGTCTATGTACATGCAGTACCTCCGTCATGGATGGATGGTTGAGACTGATAGAAATAGACGAGTAACGTACGAAAAAGGCCACCTTTATAATTATTTATACATATAAACATTTTACTGCGTACTTCGATACACGATGGGGAACGCACTAGCTCAAATTGGTATTCTCGCTGCTGGTATAGCAGCAGGCCATGCTCTGATTATGGTTGGTTCTTCGGCTGCTCGTAAAATGAAATCGTCTATTCATCGTCATCGATCACCCCCATCTGATCATTATCAACCTACGGAGAAACCAAACACATATCGTCAACATCAATATCCTACAAATTATTATCGTTAATAATCAGTAAATTTTACATTTTATCAAATAAATACGACAAAGCTTCACTGTAAACAAATAGACTTGTCCGAATTCCGTGAATTCTGAACCTTTGAGAAGTCTCTACAGTCCTAAAAATCTTTTATAACAGCGAGAACTTAAGGAATTCAACCACCGTTGATTTTCTTAAAAATAATATTTGTTAAATGTGCATTTTAACCAAGGAAGTAACAATCTTTTGTGATTCGAATCAGTTGTTCCCCGCTGCCCTCGCCTGAATCCGTTAATATGAGAGCATATAAAGTTTCAGCTTACTTTAGTAAAAGATAGAAAAATGAAGAATAAAAGTTTAAAAAGAAAAAAAAATAGTATAAATTGTTAGTATTTATAATAATGCTTCCAGGTTAAATAAAATTATTTGGTTTTCTCATTTAACATTCACTCCTCGACTTTTGTGACTTTTACTTTGTCGAAGATCTCTGGCAAGCTCAGGTGAATATTTTGCCGGACTATCAATGCAACAAGTATCAATACATGAAATCGTTGCATTGTCGTTAGGATTGTGAAAAAATACGATTGCTTGTCGGCATTTATTACATTCTTCACTTGGAGTAATAACACGATGTAATGTAGATTTCCATTTATGATTGGTCCATCGTTCCATTACATCACCAAGATTTATAACAAATGAATTAACTGGTGGATGGACATCAATCCAATTTTCTTCACCATCGGACACTTGAAGACCTGGAGAATCAGGCAATAAAATAGTAAGAGTTCCATAGTCCGTATGAGCAGCTGCTCGTAATTGACCAAGTAATGGTTTTGTTATTAGCTTAGGATAATTCGAAATGCGTGTCACAGTATACGGGGGTGTTGAGGGTGTTATTGTAATGACACGATGATTTTTTTATTTCAAAAAATCTTGTTAATATCCATTTTACAGTCAAGCATTAGGTCTATTTATAGGTAGGTTGAAAAATCTCTTGGAAAAAACCCAAATTTATTTATTCAAGTGTGTATCACAAAAAATACACTCATATATACGAAGTTATTTTCGTATCAATTAAGGGGACCCCCCCCCTTTCCTGAGCCAAAAAATTTTTTTTTCGTTTTTTTTTTTTTTTTTATGTAAAGGTGTATCAACATCCCCTCTATATGCAGTATAAAAATCAGAACCATCCGAGGTCGAGAAGTCTCTGAAAAACTGTGGTTTTCGACAGGGTGTCTGCATTTTTTTGAAAATTTTTTCAATCTTGTTATTTCTAAAGATATTTCTTTTTTTCTAATAATTATATTTATTTCGACTCGCGCAATTCCAGAAAAGTGAAATTACGGTGCAGTATGTTATCCATAACACTCGTCCCAGGTGACATCTTTTTCTAAATACTTTTGTCAAGGTTATTGGTCAACTACACTGGATGCGTCCAAGTTTTTTTTATTTTGCGTTTTTCTCGAAACCAGTTTTTTAGGCACCAAAAACCAGTTTTACCCCTTTTTCTCGGGCAGCTTGAGTCCGATTGAGCTCAAAATTTTTTTGGTGGCTCTTCAACTGATTTGGGTTGGCCGTTTTTTTTTTTTTGGTGATATCTTGTACCATTCAGGATTGGTAGGCTTCGCAAAATCTGCAGACTCCAGAAAACCGACCAAAATCCTACTAGTTCTGAGTACTGCTCAGTATTTTGACTCCCTAGCCTAAAGTATTTGGAGTTTTCCAAAAAAAAAAAAAACGGCCACCCCGTTTGGGACCCTCTACCTTTAGTAAAAATTTCAGCTCAATCGGATGGATTTTGAGGACTTGCCGGGGGGAAAACTTTTTGCTGGTTTTTCAGGTTGGGGTCTCTGGAAGTCCAAGAAGATGGGGTCTGGGAAATTTGTGTCTATGACAACTTTTGTTCTACCACTCGAGGCCTATCTACCCTGAAAATTTGAGGGAGATCTGTTCGGCCGTTTCCTAGAAACGCCGGAAAGGGGGGGGGTCCCCTTAAGTACCACTAAATCAATATATTTAAGTCAATATTTGATATACGTAAATGATTTTTTTTATAATAGTGAAAATAGAAAAAAAAATGCACACAAGGATACAAACATATCGTCGTTTAAATTAGACAAGTGTTCCGAAACATTGTTCATCATGACAATCTGGTATTGGATAAAAATTTGGAAGGATAACAATTTCTGTTGTTAATTGAAGAACAGAACCACTTGAACCAAGAAAATCCATTTCGAGATAAAATTCAATCCAACCATTCAATGGACTTTTCATTGTTAAACTATAGGTTATACTTGTATTTGTAGAGCTCTTAAATTCAATCAATAGAAAAGACTTTCAAAATATTCGAAATACTTCAATAGTAAATGGAGTATCAAACCAAAACACAGGATGAATCACTGGAGGACCATATGGATCACTAGAGTTTACACTCAAACTTCGAAAATCACGTCTATGTAAATCATGAGAAAATCAAATTCTTGAATTTGTAAATAAACCTTTTATTATCCAATGTATTCGCATAATAAGCAATAACATTCATGGGTTGAGGTCGATCAAGTAAATCGACAGTTGCTCGAATTGTTCCATGAGTGGAATTTATTAGTTTTTGCCAATGAATTGATGGTAAACTTTGATTCTTTTTTAAGTCAATTCTCTTTTTAATTAATATTATGTCGTTTTGTTATTTACTTGATAAACACAAATAAAAACTTTAATACACGAATGATCTGTATTGGCTGTTCGTCTAATACGTATCAAATAAATATTCTTTCAGTTGTAATTTATTGAATATGAAATAGTTCTACCTTAGATATGTTCCACCGGTTGCATTTTGTAAATCATTCCAAAAAGCATCTTAAAATATTATCAAAAACACATTTTCAATTGAAAAGCAAATATTTTTGTATTTGTCTTATTTCATTATCGGTCAAGAAAAATTCATCTCCAGTTGTGTCGATTTGAAGAATTTTTGTTTTTGAATATCGTTCGAGATAATCTATACAAGTAAATCTCATTAATCTATTCAACAAACAATGTACATTCAAACTGTATGGATCCATTATGTCTGATAAGATTTTCATATTTGTTTTATCCAAAAGTCGAGTTATATTTTGTTTATAAAATGAAGCAAATGCATACGACCAACCAGCTTCTAAATATTTTTAAAATTAGATTTCTGTTTAACAAATAGAATACGTATAAGGATACTTTTTGAAAGTTAAGCATATTCATAACAAGTGGCATAGTTATTGTCACTCGTTTATGATCGACTGCAGCTGTTAACCAAGCTAAATATCTGTCGATTAGATACAATCAATGAACCTGTCCAGCCTCTCTAAATCATTCCACAATGCAAATAAAATCGATTTTCTTTTCAACTAAATTACTTTGAAACCACTAGTAACAGCAAATGTTTGTGGAACAGTAACATTTTGCTGTTGTGCAAATAGTTGAACAGCATCCATTGCGCGAACAGATGCCTAACAAATAGTGATTGAAATAAATTCTCGAATATGAAATCAATATAAGAAAAAAAAAACAACTTTAGTCATCGGTAGAAAAAGAATAACTTCAGGATTGGATCCATTTTCAATAAATGTTCTCCATGTCCAAGCAAGAACTTCATTTTCATCCATTGTTTTATTTGGTTGTCCAGAAAAATGAATTGGAAGATTTGGAATTTGACGAAGTTCAGCTGCTATACTTCCTGTTGATACCGAAAATGAAATAATCGCACCTGTAAATGGATCCAACAATGAAGGAGCTCTACAAACATCAATTTAGTATTTCATTCAATTTGAAATTACATTATTACGGAGATGTATTCGAATAGCCATTAATTAACAATAGAGCACTATGCGATCGAGTTAATTTATTTGGCATCACAATCGATAAATGATGCCACCAAATTGAACGATCACTGAAACTTTCTTTACAAAATCGATATTGTTTTTAACTAAAAATCCAATGAAACGAACCATCTAACCATTTTTGTGATGTAAAATTGAGAATATAAAGTGTATATTCCTGTTCATGATATGTATTCAGAAGAGTCCAACCAAAATGTGGATCTTGTGCATGAACATAATCATCCAACAGATTGAGTTTAACAACCTCATTTTTCACAAGCAACAAGACCAAAATACTCAAAATGCATCTTCTATCAAACATCTTTTCTTTTTCTTTTATTCAAACAAATGAAAAATGAGATAAGAGAGTTAGTTTATTTGATAATTTGTAAAGAGAATATGGTTGAGGGTAACGATGTACTGGCAAATGTTGTTTATTTCTTTTCTATGATCGAATCTTTATATTAATAATGATAGCTCCAGTTGACAGACAAAAACGAACAGATTTCTTTTTTTTCTGATTGTATGACAGTCTGTCATTTAATTGACTGAAACATGACGTTGAGTGAAGAAAATCTTGAGGGTGAGGAGGGTGTTGATGTGGGGACAACTGATTTATTGTTTAACTTTGAACAAGAATAAAACAGAAAACAAAAGCAATAATATAAATATTCCTACGAATTATCTTTTATTTTTCTTTAACGTAAATTTAAAAAAGCTAATCTTGCGCCTCTTCACTCAATTGCGCATCCCTATGTTGCTGGAACAAATTTCTCAAGGAACTAATATGTCTTCTTGCTAAATTAGCCCATTGATTTTGTTCCAGTGATCCTTGAGAATGTTGACGCTTTAATTGATACATAAGTTCAATTTGAGAATAATCTATATAAAATTTTAAGCTGTTTTCAAGAAAGATTTTGTATATAGCATTTCCTGGATATAAAGCCTCATTTGTTCTTAATGAATCTTCATCGTGACAATAAAGATGAATTCGTGTATCATTAGTGCCATTGATTGGTTCCGGTATATGATTAGATGCGGAATCGGGAAGATAAAAATGAACTCTTATTTCTGAAATAGTCGTTAGTCTTTGAACATGAAGTAAGCATGGGTCACTTTGAGTAAATCGTTTATATAAGTCACCATCAAACTCTTGTTCATATTGTGCATATCTATTTGGAAGATCAAGATGAGTTAAAAAACGTGTGTCATTTGTAGACATTCTATCTAAAAACCAAAAGAAAAAAGAAAAAATCTTATTTATTAATCTTGAAAAAGTTTATTGATGTGATCAAATAGGATCATTCCACGTTGATAGAACTGCCGAGCAGTATCTCTGTCATCTTTTTTTATGAATTGATCTCCTAATGTTCGATATTCTTCAATTGTATCCAATGACCAACGAAGAGCAAGTTCTCCTTCATCTTCACACAATATGCAAACTTTTGGATATTGCTGAAAGAACTTTAATTGTTCATCTTTTGTTCCAACAAGTTTACCCAATAGATAAATTGATTTAATATGAACTTTAGACGAACATATTTCTAGTAATTTATTACGTTTATCAACCGATAGAGTTGAGATTTGAATAACTAAGTTTTTGACATTACGATTTAAAACCAAGGTTGATAAATCTTGATCAATAAAACTTGGAGGAAGTATATGTCCCTCAGTAAGTTCTGTGAAAATTGAGTATAAACGATTTTCTTCGATTGAAGTCAGAATAAGTTGAACAGAATAATTCCATCTAGACAAGATAGCAAATATGAAAGTTTAATTAAAATGGAAAATTTAACATACGATTCTTTTTGGATCAGTTGTCCTTCATTTTGTTTAACTATATAAAAAACAATACATGGTTCATATTATTTATTTGACAAAGATGTGAATTGATTTTAGAAACCAACGCTTGATTCATATTTTTTAGGAGAACGAATCTCGTCAGCTTACATCGAGTGAAAGGTTAAATATAATGATCAGAATTTTTTTATTGAGATACATCTTCCAGAGATTTATCTATCTACTCATGAAGATCTCAAATTAATATTGTTTACTAATTAGTATAGTTACGAAGCACCAAAACTCTGGGCAAACAACTTCGGATCATTATATTAAACCTTTTGCAAGATATACATACTTAGGGAAATTTCTGCCATTCACAACATCTGAATGACTTACGGAATGTTAGGGAAAAAAATCATTGGATATACAAACTACCTTGTTCAGATGATGATATATCGTCTACAGATTCTTCTTTAGAAATACCAAATGAATTATTTTTGTTATCCGAAGCAGAAACTTTCTAAAAACACAGAGAAAAGAAAAAAAATATTAGCATACGTTCAAATTCTCCTTCACAAGTTATCAGCGAATGACTACAATATCATTCTATACATCAAAGTATAAGTATGTCAAGAATTCAAATATAAGATCTTCTCATCTATACAAACGAATATTAAGAAAAAGATCTGAAAACCTTGTTCTTAAAATATTTGAGAACTATTAAATACGAAAATTCATTTCGATACTTCTGATTCAATTCATCAATAAATAAGATATGTGAACATATTAATCCACCTACCGTATGAGATACAGATACGTTTTTGTCATCTTCAGATGGATCAACAGTTTTTTCGATGTCGGACTTTTGATTCGGTGATAAATTGGCTTCTTGATCTTCTCTTTTGCTAATTCTATGGACGATAAAGAAAGACATTAAAATTAAGTTATGAGCATTAAAAATACGTAAATCTTAGATAAAATGAGCAAGAGGGGAAACAACTGTGACTTCGCGTCTGATGTCATATCAAGTTCATCTGAACCTATGAAATCTTTCGAAGTCCCATGAAGGCTTTAATGCAGTATCTTGGAGCTCCTCGAAATCTCTTGCAATCCCTCTAACTCCGTTGAACTCATGCGAAGTCACTAAAGTTCCTAGAAGTTTACCGCAGTCTGATGAAATCGTAGAAGTCCCTAGCAGTTTAATGACGTCTCTTGAACTCGTTTGAAATTCACCGACATACTTGAAGTCTTCTGAAATCTATTTAAGTCTCTCGAATTCATTTGAAGCCTTTAGAATTCTTTCAAACTCTTCGAAGTCTTCAAGTCAACTGTTTCACCCTTGACTCATTTGCTTTTTATACATGTGAAAAAAAACAAATTTACTTACCCCTTCTCTTTTAGGAAATCAATGCTCTGTTTCACACTTTGAATATTTGGATGATTTAAGGGTAATGAAAGTTGAAAAATATCCAAAGCACGCTCAAAATAATCAAGTGCCTTCTTGTAGTCAGTCTTGTTTGTATATACACATGCAATGTTATTGTATGAAGCAGCCAACGAACGATGATTTACAGGAAGGGTTTTTTTCCTGATTTCAAGTGATTTTTCATGATATTCAAGTGCTTTCGAGTACTCGCCCATGCTGTTGTACATCAATCCGATGTTGTTGTATGAAGTAGCCAAATCTGAATGATCTGCAGAAAGAGTTTTTTTCCTGATTTCAAGTGAATTTTCATAATATTCAAGCGCTTTCGAGTACTCGTCCATGTAATTATACACCAATCCGATGTTGTTGTATGAAGTAGCCAACGAAGGATGATTTGCAGGAAGAGTTTTTTGGTATATTTCAAGTGATTTTTCGTAATATTCAAGTGCTTTCGAGTACTCGCCCATGTTGTCATACACCAATCCAATGTTGTTGTATGAAGTAGCCAACGAAGGATGATTTGCAGGAAGAGTTTTTTGGTATATTTCAAGTGATTTTTCGTAATATTCAAGTGCTTTCGAGTACTCGCCCATGTTGTCGTACACACCTCCGATGTTATTGTATGAAGTAGCCAACGAAGGATGATTTGCAGGAAGAGTTTTTTGGTATATTTCAAGTGATTTTTCATAATATTCAAGTGCTTTCAAGTACTCGCCCATGCTGTCATACACCAATCCGATGTTGTTGTATGATTGAGCCAAGTCTGGATGATCTGTAGGAAGGGTTTTTTTCCTGATTTCAAGTGATTTTTCATAATAGTCAAGTGCTTTCGAATACTCGCCCATGCTGTCATACACCAATCCGATGTTGTTGTATGAAGTAGCCAACGAAGGATGATTTGCAGGAAGAGTTTTTTGGTATATTTCAAGTGATTTTTCAAAATATTCAAGTGCTTTCGAGTACTCGCCCATGCTGTTGTACATTAATCCGATATTGTTGTATGATTGAGCCAAATCTGGATGATCTGTAGGAAGGGTTTTTTTCCTGATTTCAAGTGATTTTTCATAATAGTCAAGTGCTTTCGAATACTCGCCCATGCTGTCATACACCAATCCGATGTTGTTGTATGATTGAGCCAAGTCTGGATGATCTGTAGGAAGGGTTTTTTTCCTGATTTCAAGTGATTTTTCATGATATTCAAGTGCTTTCGAATACTCGCCCATACTGTCATACACCAATCCGATGTTGTTGTATGAAGTAGCCAAATCTGGATGATTTACAGGAAGGGTTTTTTTCCTGATTTCAAATGATTTTTCATAATATTCAAGTGCTTTCGAGTATTCGCCCATGCTGTTGTACATTAATCCGATATTGTTGTATGATTGAGCCAAATCTGGATGATCTGTAGGAAGGGTTTTTTTCCTGATTTCAAGTGATTTTTCATGATATTCAAGTGCTTTCGAGTACTCGCCCATGCTTTTATACACCAATCCGATGTTGTTGTATGAAGTAGCCAAATCTGGATGATTTACAGGAAGGGTTTTTTTCCTGATTTCAAATGATTTTTCATAATATTTAAGTGCTTCCGAGTACTCGCCCATGCTGTCATACACCAATCCGATGTTGTTGTATGAAGTAGCCAGATCTGGATGATTCGCAGGAAGAGCTTTTTTCCTGATTTCAAGTGATTTTTCATAACATTCAATAGCTTCAGCATAATGTCCTTGACCATTTTTAATCGTTCCAAGCGTGTTATAAATATCTGCTTTTTCACCCTGATCCATAGTCTGATCAAACATGATATGACATACTTGTTCAGCTTTATCAAATTGTCCTAATTTAACGAGTAAGACACCTAATCTATACCATCCTTTCGCCTGTGGAAACGTTTCTTCTCGTAGTCGTTCTGTCAAGACATGAAATTTTGAGTTGTTTTCATGGGCTGATGTCAAGTCTACTTGCCAAAGACGATCATATCCATCGATTTTTTTAACCAATTGAATACGAAAAATAGTATGCATAGAAAAGAGAATCTCTTCCTGTTCTTTAAAATAAGCAAAATCTGTAACATTGGCGAATATAGAGGAAGGTATTGATGGATCGATAGTTATTTGGAATAAAACACCTATTAGATTAGGATCATCTTGATTACTTTCTGCAAACCAGAAACATAGTTCTCGATCAAGATTTGTTGATAAAAAATTATTAAATGACAATAATCCACCCTGTGCCTGCTGCAAATCATTAAAGTCTTTTAGAGACAAACCGTGACCACGATACACCGTAAATGTTTTCTTATCGGAACATCCAGAATATTGTTTTAAATGAAGTTCTGCAATATGATTATGAAGATCGCGAACAAAAAATCCCATTTTAATTATAAGGTCCACTTCCATTAAACGTAATGCTCTATTGAGCATGGTGTACAGAAGACATGAAGAGGTATACCACCAAATTGCTTGTTGGGGGCAATAGTCTTTTTCTATCGTATCAATATGTTTCAGTTCGCTATCATTAACGATGAATAGTTGCCGACAATACATTAGAAATTCATTTTTATGTTGTTGTTCAAAATCAATAGTAAGAATAATCTCCTTGAGTAGTTGCGTATACATAAAGGATGAATCGATCAGATCGCGAACTTTATTCGGAATTCCATCAGATGGCTTGACAGCGCTAATATTGATGGAGTTACGATCGAAATCTTGAGTAGCCTTTTGGAGTGCTTCACAGATCAACGTGATGTCTGTATAAATACCTTTCACTTTAGGCCATTCTGAAGACAAGTTTTTTGAAAGCGACTTATTACGACGGTATATGAAAACTGAAGTTATTTGACGAATTTCTGGAATTATAAAGGCAATAATCTCGAAAAAGAATTCTGATACCAGCATAATACATAGTTCGTGCTCGATGTCAGTAATAAAATCAATACATTCATCTACATCAGTGAATGTATTCGTAGTATTAACAATTTGTCGTAATTTCACAATTGATTCGCAGCATTCATCGTTATTATCTTCGTCAATACTTTCATCTAACCACACAAGATGGAAGTTCTGAACTACTGGAATATTCAGTTGTCTACGTAGTGTTGTGCTTGCAGTTGAAAGCGGTATTGATGTATCGACCATTGTTGATTTTCCCCCTCTAATGATACAGTATTACTTTGGTGGATAGGCAAAAAAGTGAGTATTTTGACGATCCTCGATGATTTTTGATATTTTTGAATACCGGGACCAACCTAAAATTAAATGAAAAATATACCAGTTTGTAGCGCTTTGTTTGCTCTATCAAATGGTATATAAATGAACTGAGATCGCGCAAAAAAGGTGTCAAAATACGTTAAAATATTTCAAATAATATGGAAAAAAATCATGTTCGATACAAAGGTGATGCTATAGACGACCATAATTTGTTTTGAAAAAGAATGGTCAATATAGGAAAAGATGCAGAATTAAATGCTCTTTCTAATGGTTGTTTGAGCTTTGAATCTTCTTAAAAAAGTATTCATTTCGATTAAACATTGAACCAGTAAGAGTGACCCTGATACCGTCTAATATCATCTAAAACCTACGTAATGTTTAGAGAGATTTTAACCCGAAACTAGCCTTCAGTATGCATACTTATGCTTGAATTTACTTCACAAACACTTATTTAACATTCCCACAAAGATTGAACACTAAATTCGAAATAAAACCTTAAGCGCTCATTTTACATAGCTTATGCCCCCCTCCCCGCCCTTTAACGTGATTATTAGTGTGAGGTAGGCCAGCAAGGATTTCATTCGAAGTTGACGTTTCTAGAGTCAATATTCCAATGGGCCAATCATATCAATACGATAGGATCCCATGAGATTCCTTGTGGCAGAACTTTAATGGGAGCCAACCAACGGGACACCGAAAGATTCCGACAATAGCTCACGATAGAACAAATTGATTTTTTTCGATTTCACAATGAAATTCGAAATTCCTCACGCTTCTTTAATCTTTTTTTTTTTGAAAAGATCCGTTTTGTGTCTTATTTCATCTAATTCGGTATTTGAAACCCCTTATACTGACAAACTAAATTGTAAAATATCAGATCGGGTTTTCTCAATATCTTAATACAAATCTCAAGAATTCATATTAACTCTTTGTGTCTTTCTCTTCCACTAGTAGTAAACTAATATATCTAATAAGTGAAATAACGTGAATGTAAAATAATCCATGATAAAACAAACTACTTACGAGTAAATGTATTTACGATTTGTTTCGTTTTGAAACTATATGACGCATTCTCGCTGTATCTTAAATATTTTTCTCTCTCCATCTGCTACAAAATCAACCAAGCGTTTACTCTTAGTGTAGGTGTAGTATTGATTCAGGCGTCCCACTGTGGGAAAGTTTTTGTTATTTTACACTTGAATGGCTCACCTAAATCGATACAGCAATGGTTACCTCTGATTGACTATTTTCTTTCGCGCTTTAGTTCTCACAATTTCATCATTGAAACAAGTAACGCGAATAATGGGTTTCACCTAACTCTCGACTGTCATTGAATATTCAGTGATCATTGAATTTTTCTCTGTGGTTTAGAAAGTATAAGTTTTGTTTGTAACAGAGAATGCTTTACTAGAAATACGTATACGTTTTTAACTAAAGATTGAAACAATAGTTACAGTAATAGCATTCATTATGAAAGATGTAAAGATTATGATGCAATCAGTAAGATATTCTCATCTCAACGTCATTTATATTTTTCTCTAATATACCCAAAGCATTGTTGTAACAATTTCACGTTTTTTTTAATAAAAGCTATCTGTTCAATAAATTATTCAGCAATTTCATTCCATTTCAAAATTGGGACGAATGTAGACGATCTGTAATTAAAAAATGAAATCGTATGAAATCATGTTTACTCTTCCTGTGTATAAATTTTTTTATGCATGCATTTTTTTTATCATAATTATTTTTCTCGAAGCAATGTTTTTAAATAAACACGTCTCATCAGCTGTGCCTACTGTCACCAGATTAAACCATCGTCATCGCAGATCTTGAGAATTATTTGTAAGATCATGTTTATATTTTTACATGCATTCATAAAGAAATATCATTATGAAAGAAACGAAAGCGATCAATTGTTATTATTCATAAAACAATTCATGCCACTAATGACAAAAATATGAAAGTAGGTTATTTGGCAAACTTAATGGATTCATTGGCATAGATGTTGTTCGTATCGATAGATAGCATCGTCAATTCAACGAATATACTTCGTTTTTTTTACTACAATTACTAACCTTTGTTCTTCAAATGAATAGTTTGATTATCAACGACGGAATTCTTCACGTCGAAGAAATTCGTTGGGTGACATTCATGACCTTATTGTTAATAAGAAAAATAAACGAAGAAAACGACGCCATCCTCTATATTTAATGTTATGCATAATGTGTTCTATTTTTTGTCTCATTTGTCTTGCTGTGTCACTTTTTGTAATACTGATGAATTCTAAAACAAGAATTCCTTCGAGATTTGCAAGTAAATTTGCTCATTTTTTAATCTGACTGTGCACATACAAACTGATATAAATTATTTAGGATTCAACATTAATATGTTAATAAATGGTGATGGAGAAACAGGCCCTTGTGAAATAGGAGGCAATATTACTATAATAATACGGTGTTTCTTCTTCAAACACCTGCGACTCCCGGGCCAAAGTAGAACATTATGGAAAAGTTTATTTGTTGAGCTAAGAATGTATTTTAGTGACCGAGGGAATTGCTATTTTGCTGGCAAAGGTCAGCACAAACAGCAATGTGGCAAAATATCGATTTGAATAATTATGTTGACCCGTTTTTGATTGATAGTCAAACCGTGAGATTCAATTTATCCGCATGGATTGGTGGTTGGGGCAATCAGAATGATGCTGCTATAGTTGAGGGTGAAAGTAAGGATTTTTCAATTTTGAATTTTATTATCATAAAGGAAGGTTACATTATTATGCATATCGAATAAATGATCTACGTACTAGTTCAATATTTTATTTTAATGTAAAACTGGCAACAATTTATGATTTTGAATAAGACGATAATGTGGTGGTTTACCAATCTTCAATGTTTTGCATGCTAAATTTCTTTCATAATAATGACCAGTCAAATCAAGTTTGTATTCAATATTCATTTCGGGATTGTTTTCTATCCATGTAGTAAGACTGTTATGTACAATCTTCTGAATATCATCAATGGATATTTGATATTTATTGTGTAGGAGTTGTGCTATCGGTTGAATATGTTTTGTATAGATTGTATGATGAAAATATAATGTTGAAATAATTATTCTACCATCCCATATCTAAGAAATCAAAAAAAAATCGGTGATTTAGCGCGATTAATCGCATGATTAGCGTTTCACTAAATCGCACTAAATCACCAATTATATCTGATATTGTAGGTGATAATTGTGATTAATCGCGATTAATCCGTGATTATTGTTAATATATTCCATTGATTTTATCGCTAGCCCTTTTGATATATCCGTGATTTATCACTGATTTATGTAGATTTAAATGACTGAAACTTCAGTCTTTGTATTATCTTTTTTTTATTACACAAAAAAGATCATATGTTCAAAACACGTAATAACAACAACGAGTAGAAAATCACAACGAGAACTGTGTTATTCACACACGTGTATGGAGTAAAAGATCTCAAGAAAAAAAACAAATGCTGTAAAAACATTCAAAGAAAACACTAAGAGAGAGAGAAAGAGAGAGAGAAAAATCACAGGTCGAACATGTCAAATGGTCATCAATGCTCAAACAATGATGTATTGATGATAGTCAAAAGAAAAGAATGAAGAATAAAAGAATCACAAGAATTCAGTCAAACAAGTCCTATTGATACATGTCTATGACAATCGACAATAAACGTGAATTAGTAACACATTTTACGACAAACAAAAAAAACAATAACAACGGCATCTCCATCGAATGAAAATCAATTTGAATATTAATGTATTCAATTGGTATTCGCATCGCCAGGTCCATTATCAATATTGCTATTGTTATTGTCGTCGTTTTGGTCGTCTTGATTGTTGTTGTTATTGTGGCTGTTATTATGATTTTGATTACTATCTATTATTTAAAAGAAACATGATTATTTTTGTAATTGATTGAACGAAGTATTCACTATTGTTGTCTTTTCGAATTTTAGCCATTGTGTTTCTTCGCCGTGATTTTATGCATCGTAACATTGAAGTCCAAACCGTTGTTGTCTGAGTTTCGTTTAAACCAAACTTAGTTTGAACAGCTCCTGAAAAAATAAAGTCGTACGATTAAATTAATCATGTATGTCAACTCACGTCGAATCAAAAGAACTCGATAATCTGTATCAAGATCACGTGCGTTCATATTGATAATTTCTTCTTGTTTGAAGAGCTTGTTGACACAGGCTAAAACATAACTATTCGGTTTCGTTCTGTTGGCTGGTAGTTGAACAAGATCAATTTCTTGGCCATTAGCTTCTTTAAAATTCTAAGAAAAAAAATCAATATGATAATTGAATAATAAATGTCTTACAACTGGAGCAGCAGCAACATCGGCACCTTTTGGTGCTTCCGGATCACCTGTTTCACATTCAAGCAAAATTGGAATCTAAACACAAAGATTATTAGCTAATAAAAATCGAGTAATCATACATTGTTGTTTCTCATTGCTTTTGTCATTTTCTTCTGATTGTGTAAAATGTCAAGTTGAAGTTTCTTCTGCTCTTCGATTGTTTGAGTGAGAGAAAAGATCTGTTTACGCATTTGCGTAATATAACTAAATAGATCATTCATAGACGATGATGATAATGTTTGCTGAACATTTGATTGATTATCAAGTGCAATTGTTGATGAATTATTATCGACAAGAGCAGCTTTTACACGTGGTTCTTGATTTGATATTGTTGAAGAACGTTTTTTTCGTGTTGATGTTGATTTACGATTCAAATTCAAACCGATCACTGGATTTCTATGAACGATAGTTTTTCCTGTGGTTGTTCGATGATTATTATTTTCTTGATCGTCTTCGTCATCATCTTCTTCTTCAGATGATGCTGGACCATTGGCGCCTTGAAACATCAATAATGATGCATACATTCAAGAGTATTTTTTAAAACTTTTTACCTAACAATTGCACTTCGTCCAATACACATGATGTTAATTCTGTATACGTTGGTAGTTCATCACCATCATCATCATCATCTGAAATAGCAAAAATAATTCGTGTAAAAATAGTTACAGCAAAATTGAATTATAAACCGAAAGAACGTAAATCATTCAATTGTTTGTTACCATTGGCTAGAAAAAAAAGAAAATGCTATACCAAAAATCAAAGCTTCAACGACTACTCATTGGCATCGTTGTTTTTTCTTGATTCTTGCTAATTGTTGATTGATTTCGTTGATGCCATCCTTCGGTATCGGAGACAACTTCACTATTCATCGTGAACGAACCAGTTTGCTCCGTTTCCTTTGCAAAAGCTTCAACTTCAGCTTTTGTACCTTAAAGAAACGAAAGACTTTCTTCAAGATGTTCTACACAATTACCTGTTTTATCCACTGATACACGATACATTTTATCGTTTTCACATATCCAGGCTTTATTAAGTGCATTAACTTCAAGTAATCGTTCATAATTTACAATGCTATATGTATTTGGATCCGAAGTATAGCTAATTAACGCATATTTAACTGTTTTTCGTGCTTTTGATTCGACTGTATAATGTTTGGCATAGATATTGGTTGCCATCTACAACGTAAATAGGAGAAGAATTGTTAAAACATGAAAAGTTCGAAGCATCTAAATGAGAAAGATTTAATCATGTTCATAGTCAACCCGTACTTCGGAAAGAAAGAAAAGATTATCATACGCAACTTGGATACATTTATGACATATGCTCTGTACAGGTACAATAGAATATGAATCGCTTAGAACTCGCATAGGAAATATTTCGTTCAATTTTTGTTCGAATTTCGTAGGAATAGAAAGTAAATCGGATAGATTTCGACCAGTGAACTTATATTCTCGAATAAGAGCATAATAATCTTCACGAAGCTTGAAGAAAACAATAACTTGACCGTATTGAATCGAGGCATCGACAGCTCCATACGATATGATATAACTAACACATGTATATGGAAGATCATACAGTAATGTATGATAAATATTGAATGCGTCTCTATATCGTAAGAAGAGAACAACATCATTTTCATTTTCGTTCAATAAATGAATATTGTTTAAGAATATTTTACGATAAACATCGAAATTACGATCATTGATATCCATTTGATTCAAGCCAGTTGATTTAAAAACTTCAAATGATTGCTTTTTAATCGTTCTTTCGACACTAATCCAATCGGCAATTTGTGTGGCTAGATCTTTCGTACCATGAGCTTTTTTTTTCAAATAACGAATAGCACTTTCGAAACAAAAAGCAGATGTAAAACTTAATCCACCATGGTTTAAAACTTGTTGAGGAAGATGAAGATGTGCATGCAGCGAGAAAAGTTCGATCGATTCACCATATACATGAGTAGCTGTTTTACAATAATAATGAATAATTTGATCTGCTAATTGAATCTCTTCAATTGAATTTGGATTATGTAAAAGTTTAATGAACATCGAATATAAACTAAAATGAGAAGCGATGATCGATGGTAAATGTTTTAACATCAAAGGAACACCAATACATAAGAGAAATATTCGAAAATGTTTTGCTTTCCAATCGCCACATAAATGCAACGGGTAATTGAATCTAACGCTCATATTATGAGTAAATCTTTGAGAGAATAATTGAGCATTTATATGAGCAAGAGTCTCCTTGTTCAAAACTGATAACCATCGATTGATTAATGTTGCCATATGACCAATGCATGATAAGTGCATATAATCAAAAATTATTTGCTTCGGATATTCGAAGATTTGAAGCAATGGCGATAATCCTTTAACACCATCGATACTACCAGCGTTTTTTCTCTTTGTTTGGCGATCTTCGGCTAAACGAGCAGTTGCAACAAATTCATCGTGTGTTCGTAATTCATAATTGTTCTTTCTGTATGGATAAAGCATATGTCGATCTTGATAAAAACCTGGAAAAAAAATCACGCGTTTCGATTCGAAATGTGTTTCATCTATTGAAAACTAAATGATACCTTCGGTTTTACAATTGCCACATGCATTATATCCATTGTAACTAATAGTTTTCCAAAAGAGAGCTTTGGCAGGCAGATCCGAAACAAATAATTGTGTTTTAACAGTAATAAGAAATTGTTCGTTGCCGATAGTCAGAAGAAATGGAGAGGAGAGATCAACTAATTGTCTGATGCAATCGTTCATAAATAAATTGACATCCGGTTTGATCGACGATAACCATAAGCACAAAATTAAAATATTTGTTTGTTTTTCTCGTATTTGTGGTGGAAGTTCAACTATTGAAGCTAAACATGGCCATAGAGACGCTTTCGTTGTCTTTACAACAGGTGCACCATCCGTATGAATGTTTAACGTAATTGAATGAATTTTAAGATTAGACAATGTGTGCGATTGATTTGTTGACTTTGCGGACATTCTATAAAACGAACGTGATTTGATGTCAAAAGGAGGAAAATATTTGTCATTATTGAATAACGAAATATTTCGACTAATAATTGATCTAATTTGTTCTTTAATGTCCATCGTAACAACTTCACTGATTTCACAATTTCGTAAAGGTTGATTTTTTCGTGGACAATTATCATGCAAACAATATTTGCGTCCTGATCGTATCGAGCATACATAGGAACAGATGTTACAGTAATACGTTGATGTTGAAGTTGATTTTGCATCAATGGTTTTCATAAGAGAAGGATATGTTGTTGGCAAGACGTTCGGCATTGGTAAAAGCGATTTGAAAAGTTTTAATAGTCGTTCGACGGCAATTTTCGGAAAATTGAATTCAATTGCAATCGAAATAATATCCAGAGCAGCGGCTTTCACAGAAACACATGAATTTTCATATAAAAGCGGACTGGGATCAAAAAATGAATCCATTAAATCGTCGTTCCAATAATTATCATCCTTATCAGGTTCATATGAAATAGAATTGTTGTTTGAATGCGAAGATTGTGATGGTTCGTCTTGATTCGTGTCATCAACAATTTGATCATCGTCCGATGATGATGAGCTGGAATCAGATTGCAAGTTGGCTAAAATGTTCAATGTGGTTATTTTTTCCTGGATACGCTGATTTTTTTGTTCAATAGAAAGGTCACAATATGAATTTGTTGAGTTAAACATCTGAAAAATAAACAGGAATGAAACATTATTTTACCACAGCGGTTCTCTTTGGAAAATCTAAAAAAAAGTAGAAATAAAAGCATAATAAACAGCGACATGAGAAAATGGTGTTTGAGACGATGATCTACAAGCAAAAACAAATTAATCTCCATAGAATTAAGTTTTGTTCGTCATACTTTATGGATACTGGTTTAAAAAAACTAATGTAGACAATAAAAAAAGGTCTTTGATATCAGACGAATTA